>ERZ1026854.440-NODE-440-length-28985-cov-19.757518_pt1 | contig 28985 bp, 21 predicted proteins | sample MGYA00380157_ERZ1026854 | MGnify/ENA primary metagenome ERZ1026854 (study PRJEB33269, sample SAMEA4719793) | human gut metagenome | biome: human-associated habitat; feature: organic feature; material: feces | place: Cameroon | collected 2013-10 ... | reverse complement strand
ATACAAAATACTATGAAACAAAAAAAACATCCCCAGTACTTTTCCACTGAGCCGAAATATATTCTGAAAACTTGGTTATCTATGAATTATTCCTTAATTTTGCAAAGGGTAACTCAAAGCAAACAAGTGGCGGGGGTGGTAGCTCTAATATATAAGCTTCTCTACTCGTTAACTTGCTCTACTTGTTAATTAAATATTAATCTATGGACAAAATGTTTTCACTCGAGGGCAAGGTAGCCCTCGTTACAGGAGCTGCTTATGGCATTGGTTTTGCCATGGCTGAAGCTCTGTACAAAGCAGGTGCAAAGATTGCGTTCAATTGCCGTTCTCAACATCACATGGATCAGGCTCTTGCCGACTATAAGGCAAAGGGTATTGAGGCACATGGCTACATCTGCGATGTTACTAATGAAGAGCAGGTAAATGCAATGGTTGCAGACATCAACAAGGAACTTGGTGTTATCGACATTCTTGTCAACAACGCTGGTATCATCAAGCGTATTCCTATGACCGAGATGTCGGTTGAAGACTTCCGAAAGGTTGTTGATATAGACCTCAATGCTCCTTTCATCGTTTCTAAGGCTGTTATCCCAGGAATGAAAGAGAAGGGACACGGTAAGATTATCAACATCTGCTCTATGATGTCGGAACTTGGTCGTGAGACTGTTTCTGCTTATGCTGCGGCTAAGGGAGGTTTGAAGATGCTTACACGCAACATCTGTGCAGAGTTTGGTGAGTATAATATCCAGTGTAATGGTATTGGTCCTGGCTATATTGCCACTCCTCAGACAGCTCCTTTGCGTGAGCGTCAGCCTGATGGTTCACGTCATCCTTTCGATAGTTTCATTATTGCAAAGACTCCTGCTGCACGTTGGGGTGAGCCAGAAGACCTTATGGGTCCGGTTGTATTCCTTGCAAGCGATGCCTCAAACTTCGTAAATGGTCACATTCTTTATGTTGATGGAGGTATCTTGGCATATATTGGCAAACAACCTTAATCATATAAACTAAATAAGTGGAAAGCTCTCTGATATAGAGGACTTTCCACTTTTTTTCGTTTATACTAAAGTTTAAATATTACTTCTATAGTTTACGAGTCGGGCTATTCGTATCTTATAGCCTCGATAGGGTCGAGCTGTGCAGCCTTCTTGGCAGGATACCATCCGAAGAAAACTCCAGTAAAGGTGCAGACAGCGAAACTCATGATGATGCTCCATGGTTGGATATAGATAGGCCAACGAGCTATCAGGTTTACGGCATAGCTGGCACCAACGCCAAGCAACACTCCTATCAGTCCACCAGTTACGCTCAACAATATTGCCTCTATAAGGAATTGGTTTAGAATGTCGATGCCTCGAGCTCCAACACTCATACGCAAACCAATTTCTCGTGTGCGCTCTGTCACAGAAACATACATGATGTTCATGATGCCTATACCACCCACGATGAGTGATATTCCTGCCACACATCCCAGAAGGATTGTTAGCATGTCGGTAGTAGAATTCATCATACTTGCCAACTCCTCTTGCGAACGGATGTTGAAGTCGTCATCATCTGCCTCTGTAGTATCAGTAGCATCCTTCAGCTTATGGTTGCGACGCAATATTTCTGTTATCTGTTCTGTAGCCTTGTCGGTTACACCCTCTGTAATAGCAGAACATTGTATACCACTAAGATAGGTCTGTGCCAAGATACGCTTCATCACCGTGGTGTAAGGAGCAAGCACAAGGTCGTCTTGGTCCATACCCATAGAGTTGTAGCCTTTCTTTTTCAGCACACCAATCACGCGGAAAGGAATGGAATTAAATCTCACCACCTTGCCCACAGGATCGGAGCCATCAGGGAAAAGATTGTCGACAACAGTTTGTCCCAAGATACACACCTTGGCACTCGACTTGATGTCGGCATCAGTAAACATTTCGCCTTCGTCAACGCTCAACTGTCGTATCTCCAAATAGTCTTGATTGATGCCATAGAGCGATGATGGTGTATTGTTATTGCCATAAATCCATTGTCCGCTTTTACTCACCAGCGGACTAATAGCCTTGATATAATTACATTCATTCTTGATGCCTTCGTAGTCGGTCATTTTCAGAGTCTCCATAGCCGAAGCATCCTGTCTAACTCCGCCACGCATATCGGCACCAGGCTGAATCATAATCATATTTGAGCCCATTTCGGCAATATTAGCCTGAATGCTTCGCTTCGAACCCTGGCCAATGGCAAGCATCGTGATGACCGAAGCCACACCGATGATGATTCCCAATGCGGTAAGAAACGAGCGCATCTTGTTGGCACCTATTGCTCGTAGGGCTATTTTGAAAAGATTGCTGTAGTTCATAATCTATTAATTCATAGAATTTAGAGCATAGAATTCTTCATTTAAATTCTTCACTCTTCACTCTTCGTTCTTCACTAAAATTCTTACTCATCCGTATTCGCAGGTAGCGCTGCCAATCCTTCAGCCGCAGAGAGCACATGGTCGTTAATCTTGTCGCTAATCACTCTGCCATCCCTAAGCTCGATATTTCTGCTGCTATAGTTTGCAATATCGGGATTGTGGGTTACGAAGATGATGGTGCGTCCTTCGGCATATAGCTTTTGAAACAATACCAATATCTCGAAGCTGGTACGAGTGTCGAGGTTACCTGTTGCCTCGTCAGCAAGAATCACGGCAGGATTGTTTACCAACGCACGAGCAATGGCTACACGCTGCATCTGACCGCCCGACATCTGGTTTGATTTGTGATACAAGCGCTCACCCAGACCAACAGCCGTCAATGCTGCTATAGCACGCTTCTGTCTCTCCTCGGCAGTAACCTCAGCATTATACATCAGCGGAAGTTCAACATTCTCCACACTCGTAGTCTTAGGCAGAAGATTATAGTTCTGGAATATAAAACCTATCTTGCGATTACGAAGTATTGAACGTTGCGACTTCGACATGGTGCGCACGCTGATACCATCAAGAAGATATTCGCCACTTGATGGAGTATCCAAGCAGCCAAGCTGGTTGAGTAGGGTAGACTTTCCTGAACCCGACTTACCCATGATAGTGACAAATTCGCCTTCATAAATCTTAAACGATACGCCACGCAAAGCATGAACAGTCTCGTCGCCAACCATGAAGTCGCGCTTCACATCTTGAAGCTCTATCACCACCTTTCTGTTATCATTCGTTTCCATGATAATTTACTCTTTTACTCTTTTATTTTTTTACTTTTTCTTCTTTCCCGGAGGACCTGGAGCAAAAGGACTCTTTTCGCCAGATGCTGTTGCTTCGGCTTCGTCGTCGGCTGTTATCACTTTTAGTTCGGTGATAATCTCTGTACCTTCATCAATACCGCTGATTATTTCTGTATGAATACCATCGGTCATACCAATCTTCACCGCATGAGCCTTCAATGTGTTGCCCTCGAGAGTCCACACCTTATTCTTACCATTGCAATCAACGATTTTTTTATTTCCAACAGTCTCTTTAGTTGGAGTAAAGCGGAGAGCTTTAGCTGTAGCGCAAGTCACACCCTGACGCTCGGCTGTATAAATTGTTACGTTGGCAGTAAGACCTGGCTTAAGCTTCAAATCTGCGTTTGGTGCACTAATCACAACCTCGTATGTCACAACGTTGTTGGTAGTAGTAGCTTGCAAACGAACCTGCTTTACTGTACCCTCGAAAGTATCGTTAGGATAAGCGTCTACGGTGAATGTTACGCGCTCGCCAACAGCAACATCGCCTATATCAGCCTCGTCGACATCTGCCACAACCTGCATGTTTGTCAAGTCTTTGGCTATGGTAAAGAGTTCAGGAGTGCTGAAGCTTGCTGCCACAGTCTGTCCTTCCTCTACGCTCTTCGAAATTACCACGCCATCGATAGGTGATGTGATGGTAGCATAACCAAGGTTGGTCTGTGCACGCTGCACCTCTTCCTGTGCCGACTTCACGCTCTGCAGATTTGCGTTAGCCTGTTCTTTAGCCTGCTGATACGAAAGGTGAGCAGATTCATAATCGTTGGCGCTAACCAATTCCTTCTGGTAAAGAGTCTTATAGCGATTATAGTTTGCAAGCTGATAGTTCAAATTAGCCTGCGCACTCTGCTGATTAGCCTTAGCGCTCTGCAAGTTTGCCTTTGCTGCGTTTAGGGTACTAATCAAGTTTGTCTTATCAAGTTCTGCTATCACCTGTCCCTTCTTGACTTCCGAGTTGTAGTCAACATACAGTTTGTTTACTATACCCGACACCTGTGTACCTACCGTAACCGAAGTCACAGCCTCTATGGTACCTGTGGCGGTGATGCTATTCTGGATGGTCGACTTAGCCACCTTTTCTGTAACGAATTGCACATCCTCCTTCTTCTTACCACCCGACATCAGCCAGGCTGCGATAGCCACGACTGCAACTATGCCTGCAGCTATCCAAATTTTGCTTATTTTCTTCATATTTAGCTTTGATTTTTATACTCTTTTACTTTTTTACCTTTTTACTCTTTTACTTTTTACCTTTATAAAAGTCGAGCATATTCATATTTAATATGGTGAGGTATTTGCTTTGTAGTTCGTTTTGCTGCGCTGTCAGCAGATTTGTTTTGCCTGTCATCAGCTCAACAGTATTCTTTAGTCCAAGGCGGAACTGCTCGCTCAGCAAGTCGTAGCTCTCTTGTGCGCTTGTGGTATTAGCCTTCGCTGCACGATATTTGCTTTGATTAGTTGTTGCCTGTAGCCAATAATTCTCTATTGTAGAATACAGAGTAGTCTGCTTATCTTGCAAGTCGAGCTGATATTGCTGTTGCTGAATCTTCGCTTTTCTTATAGCAGTCTTGCTTTGGCGATTGTCGAAGATAGGAATGCTGAGAGTTACGCCAGCACCAGTACTGAAATTATTCTTTAGCTGAGTGCCCCATTCTTTCGAACTCATTGATGTAGTGTTTGTCATAGCACTTGCATTTAAACCTATTGTTGGCATGTGCTGTGCCTTAGCCATTTTTATGCTCAGTTCGCTACCATCAATACCCAACTGCGCATTCTTTATCTCAGGACGAGAGTCCAGTGCTGCAGTATAAACAGAAGTTAGGGTAGGGATGGTCTCCAAAGCCATCTCGTCGGTAGAAGTTGGTATAGCAACATCAAACTCCTCTTCGCTCGTTATCTGCAACAGTTGCTTCATCTGTCGCTTATAATTCTTCAAATTGCTTTCAGCCTCTACGAGCGAATATTCGTCCTTAGCTCTTTGCGCAGTGAGCTGTGCAAGGTCGGCTTTCGACATCTTGCCCACATTCACAAACTCCTTGCCACGAGCCTCGTTCACACTACTTGTCTCCAAGCTCTGCTTGCACACGTCAACAGCGTCGGCAGAATAAAGTATCTGTACATACAGCTGCGCAATCTGCTCTTGAATACTGTTGGCAGTAGTTGCGCTGTCCAATTCTGCTTGTTCTGCTGTAATCTTGTCGAGCTTCAGCTGGTTGCGATTACGGTTGCCATTCCATACCGTCCAATTAAGGTTCAGTCCATACGAACCATTATAATAAACCTTGTCCACACTCGTCTCCACATAACCATTGGTTACAGTGGCGCGGTTTGTTTCAGGCCATGGATTGTAGTTTACATTCTGTGAAGTTGAGAAACTAAGCGAAGGCAACAATTCTGCCTGTGCCTGTTTCACATCCTCTTTCGTGCTCAACATCTGCAGCCTTGTTTTCTGCAAACTGATGTTGTTTTGAATTGCATAATCGATGCAATCCTTCAATGTCCATTGCTTAGCCCATCCATGTAGCGGTAGCGATGCTGCAAGCAATGCCATCATAAATAGCTTCTTTGTGTTCATTGTTTATATAATACTTGATTTTAAAATTGTCACCTATTGTATTTGTATATTTGCCGCCAATCCCTTGGCATGCAGTTTTCTTATCCGAAAAACAAGAGTGTGATGAATAAAATAAGAGATGGTTTATTGAAAGAATCTCGATTTAACATTCTTTCCAAAAAGAGAGACGATTTGTTCTGTATTGTTAATAAATATGGGTTGCTATTTCTATTAAAATAGATGGTCTTTTAAACATAAACCTTATAAACCCCTGTCATTTTCTTCAGCAGGGCTTGCCATCTGCGTCTTGCCCAGCCTTTACGAGAGTGGGACTCTCGACAGTCTCGACAAGCTACAGATGGCAGAGGCGCTCACGCCTCTGAAGAAAATGGCAGGCAATAAACCAAAATAAACCGTTGCTGGAGATAATGTGTAGTGTTTAATGTGTAGTGTTTAATGTGTAGTGTTTAATGTGTAGTGTAGTGTTTAATGTTTAGTGTGTATCTCAAGCTAGGGTTTTTCTTTGTTTATCGCCCTATGTTGGGCAAAGTGCAGGAACTGCACTTGATGTAAAGGCTTGGCAAGGCGTGTCGTACAGCTTGCTTACGAAAGCGCCTTGTCAAGCCTTTACATCAAAAACTCGAAGCATGAGAGTTTGCCCAGCATAGGGTGTTCATCTTGGTTTATGTTTTATATGCGAAAGAAATATCATCGGAAAACGGTGTGTATCAGTCAAAGGACAAGTCTTAGCTGCCCCATAGATTTATCGGGTGTGCCGATTTTCATCGAAGGTTAATAAAAACATCTATTTTGTACATTCTGAATACCATTTCATACAAGGCGACTCTGAATAGTTGGAGGATAGAAATAATCATCCTACTTTTGCATTCGAAATCGGGAAGCAATATGAAAGAAATAATTTGTGGAACGATGAAAATGAAGTATAACCCTTTAATATGTAATAAGGTATGAAGAAGATTATGATTTCGTTGATGATGGTAGTAGCTGCCACCACAACCAGTTTTGCAAAGAGTAACAACACCGAAGCGACAAATGCTGCAAAGAACATAGCTGAGCAGATAAAGCAGGCTCCGTCCGGCACAGTGTATGGAGTAGTAGAGAACACCAAGCATCACATCATTGTAGCTACTCCTTTCGGAAAGTACACCCTCGAAAAGAAAGATGGTGGCATAAGCTTTATGGGAATATCTGCAAAGTTAGTGTCCGCAAAGAATGGTGTTTACAAAGTCAAGTCGTCCCTCGGCAATTTTACAGTAAATGCCAAAAAGGGAACTGTAGTGAAGAATTAAACTTTAAAAATAGAAAATAGGTCAAATATGAAGAAGATAATGTTGATATTAGCAATGATGCTAATAGTGATAAGTGTAAATGCTCAGTTTGTACAGTATACCCCAGTATATACAAATCCTCCTGCTCAGCAATATTCTGTTCCATCATTTGGTTTAGAGATGCCGCAGATACCTCAGCCTGAGGAAAAATATACTGATGTAGGTGCTTATTATCTTAAGAATAACCAAGTTGCGAGAGTCAAAATTCGTGTGAAAGAAACCTTTAGTGGTGGACGTAGATCATTGACAGTTGTAGGTTATTATGGTGGACCTTTGAATAACTTGATGAGAAGATATATAACAGTTAGCAAGGTGACAAAGCATATTGATGGAGAGGCTGTTTCTAATAATTTTGAGTGGAAAGCTAAAATTGCAGCTTTCGGTAATGTGTACTTTAATTTGTAAAAGTGTTTAAGTGTATTGGCATTGAGGTTGTCATGGAATAGAAATGTGGAAGCGTTTTCTTTTTCGGCAGTGACAAACTTCAATGCCTTTTTTATTGGAAATTTTATAAAAGTTAGCCTGTTTGAAGAAATAATAGAAGAAAAAATTTGTGGTATCAAAAAGAATTCATACTTTTGTCATGGAGTTTGAGCATACGGAATAGACTGTTCACGATGACGACTCGAAAGAATGAGCGTATTGGCGTTATCTTGCGATAGAAATGTGGAAGTTTCAAAGTCAGAAACGATAATAGGCAATTGTGCTCACGCTATGGATTATTGTGTACAGCCCTCATTGGGTAAATGCGATATTTCTTATGGCGTGGGTTATTGCATTATTACTTGCTGACGGGTCCTTCCACAACCTCTATCCAGTAATAAGCAATAGTCCCACGCTTGAACCAGTATGTATTTTGTAAGTGTCTGTAAATCAAAAGAAACTTTACGACATCAAGCGTAAATGATACCATAAAGTTCCCATTGTCTGCAAGAAATCAATCTTGTGTTGTTTATATCAGAAGATGAATTGTTTGCTGCAAATCAGCGATTAACATCCATTAACTCGGATTTGGCGGTTTCAATGGCTGTAAGTTTCAATTCATCTTCACCCTCTAAATCGTTTATAATTTTGTCAGCAAGCCAAAGGGTGAGCATTTCCTTCTCATCTACTTTGAAGTATGTTGCCATCTGAATTACTTGACTTCTCTTTGCTCGTCTATCCCCACGTTCAATCTTGCTGAACATGGGTGTGTCTATTTCTAAGTATGCAGCCACTTGGCGTTGCAATATTCCTTGTTCGTCTCTAAGAGACCTTATCTTGTTTCCTAATAACATATTTCCTTTTCTTTGGGTTTGTATTGAATATCTGTGTCAGACATACCGTTCTGTTGGGCTGTTTTCGGTCGGAACATCGTCAAACGGTCGGATTTTCGGTCGGATTGGGGATTTTTCGGTCGGATTATAATTAAACCGACCGATTGTTATCTTTCAATATCCACCTCAACCCTATTCTGTCTATCTGTTTTTCTTCATATAATTCTACTAATAGTCTGCCAACATAGCGAAGTTGTTGCTCTTCCGTCTTATTAGCAGGAAGCACATCTTTGAGATATTCGTATATACTGTCTCGCTTGGCACCTTCTTCACCAGCATTGCAGAGATATTGTAGAACCATTTGACGCAACCTCTCCTTATCCAATCCTTTCGATTTTGTATAAGAAGGCAGTTGGTTAGTATTCTTTGCAATGCTAAGAGAAATGCTGTAATGTGGAGCCTCACCTTCTATAAGTCCACGTTTTAGCAAGTCTAGGGCAACGTCTTCATGAATAGTTCTTCCTTTCTGTACTGCGTCAAGCGAGATGCAATCCCATAGAGAAAGAGTGTCGTTTGTCTTCAACAAATCAGTGTATCGTTTGTTGATTTCATTGCCATAGATACGGACAACCACTTTCTTCTTAACTTGGTCAATCTCATAGTCTGGCATAGGAAAATGTCTGCGCCATTGCTCGTTAAACATCTTCTTGATACCACGGCTTACGGTATCAATCATGTTGAAGTCAACCATTGCCTTACACAGACATTCATTGCGGAAATGCGTCTGAGGTTCTTCGTTTCTCAAAGCATTCTCCAAAGTGCCAGGAATGAATGTGCCAGCGTTGGAATAATACAGGTAGCCAGGATTCTCCACAAAGTTAATGCGCTGCTGAAGCGTATAGTCCTGATGAGCAATGCAGTTATGAAGAGCTTCACGAATGGTATAGTCATCATACTGCTTCATCGTGTCTGGGAACAGCGTACCGCCAGGCATTTCTCGAAGTGTCAGATTTTCAATCTTTGAGAGAATTTCATCCACCGTCAATATGAACGGAACCGTGAAGTGTTCGTAGTCAACCACTTCTTGATTCTTGTCTCGACGCGTCCATGTAACCTGTGCGACGGCAGGACGTAGTTTGAAGGCGGATTCGTATTTGCCCAACAAAATGATAGCAGCCCGAGTTATGCCTCCGTTTCTCGTCAATCCACACTTGCTCAGGAACGTTTGGACATTCCAAGCATTCACTTCTTCCGCAGGTATGCGACTATGTACTTTCTTGAACATCATGCGAGCCTTGGCAATAGCAATCTCATCCAAATCGTCTATTGTAGCATCAGGTACAATTTCTGCAGACCAATCCTTTGCTGTATAGATAGGCTCTTCGAGGATGACACTCATCCTTTCGTTAGTTATTTCAACCAAAGAATCTTCTATCCGCTGCCATGCTTTCTTGTGGGCAAGGACAGGACGACGAGGCAGATGCTTGGGGATATGGATTATCCATACTCGCTTGTTCGTATCATCAGTTACAAATTCTTCGATGTTTAGACCTTCTGATGATAGATAAGTGCATTGTTCTGTGAGTTTGAACGTTGCAGACTGCGTGTTTGCAGGCTGACCATTGAAAGTAAGCCGTGAAATATCTGTTCCGACAATTTCAAGTGTCTTATCCTTGATGCCAATCACAAGATGTCCTCCCTCCATGTTAGCGATAGCCGACACATAGGAGATAACATCATCTTTCTCGTCCCCACAGAACGAGTTTTTCAGATTCTTAAATTCTTTCCACTCACAGCGAGCATTCTCTTGTGGGTACTCGTGTTGGAGATATTGTTGTAGTTCGAGTTCGAGCATAATGTGATTAAAACAAAGAATTTTGTTCAATGATTTTTCCCTCTTTATATTTAGTAAGGAAAACAAATAATCTTTCAATATTAGTTTTTCCGATGATTCGCTTACCATCAACGATATAGTGGCATAAATTGTTGATACTTTTAGTTTTCTTATCTTTAACAGCTTCAATTATTTTAATCCAATACCGAGCTTTTATATTAGACATGTCGTCCAGCTCCGAAGGAGTATGGATATTTTCATTGACTATATATTCTAACGTTTTATAAAGAGTACATGGTACGTTGGGATCAAAATCATAGATTTCTACATCTATATCAGTTAATGTTGACAAATATTTACGTGTAAGAGACTTTATGGTTTCAATAGGAATTCCACCATTCATTGCACCCATCCAAGGAAATGCAATAGATGTAATACCAAGTTTCTTGTAGTTATCAACAAACTTTTGAAGAGTCTCTTCTACCCATTCAACTTTAGAGGGATCTTTCCAGTTGTCTTTAATCGCAAAATTCAATATAATAGGTGTGGATTTTGTGTATGGTAAGATTTGCCCAGGTTTAAGAAGATGTTGAAAACAAATCCTTTGATACTCCTCAAACATTTTAGGAAATCTCAATTTAAAATCAAGTGCTATACCTTTGCCCATAGCTCCTACACAATTCACTGTGTTTACAACAGCCATTGCTTTCGTATTAAATAAATTGCCTGAAATTTCTTTGTAAGCCATATTATAGTGAGGTTATATTAATACAACACATAAGTTTTTTTAATCCGTATTGTTTTACGTATTCCATTACTAATGTGTCAATTTGATTCGACTCAAAAGTTTCATGTATATGAACTTCTGATTTTTTGTTAAAATACTTGTATTCGATTTTTTCAGGGAAATACCTTGTTAGTAATTCTTTTACAACAGGAGATGGATTAATAGACAAGCCCCATAAGCCGAAATGCCCATCCCATGTCCAACGGTCATAATATTTTTGCAGCAATTCTTTAGACCATGGTAATGAAGGATTGCATGAAAGTTCTCCCCAAAACCATTTGTCTGCATATTTGTCGATTAAATATTCGCTCCTTGGAAGTTTTGTGTTCAAGGATAACCCTATGTTACCACAAAATTCCTTACATTCCCAAGCCCAATCATCCTTGAATTCTTCTAATAATTCCACTGTCCAATGTATAGAGGGGTTATCTGTAATATAATCCCATTCTATAATATCATGATATTTGTGCAAAAAATCATTTGTTATTTTTATGGAAGGATTCATGGCAAGTCCATCCCAAGAAAAGTTCAACAAATCATGAAATTCGTCAATATACCTATCATCCCAAGGTATATTTGTATTTCTTGATACGCCTTTCCAATCCAATATGGTTCTATAAGCCATAAGGTCTTGAAATGAAAAGGCATAATTTTCTGAAATAGAAGAAATAATTTTGTTTATCATATTGTCATTGACTTGATATTATTTACTAATTCATTATAAGGATTATCCCAAATAGCATCTTGTGTCCAAATAGGAAGATATGTAGTCAAATCAATTATATTTTGACCAATAGGAGTATAATAAATGCCTAATCTCAAGAATGACTTATCACAACCTCTTCCAGGAAATCTACTACGATCAAGTGCATCTGCATCTTTTAAAACTTTCCATATAATGTCGTTCTGTACTTCTGTAGGACAGTCCTTGTCTGCAACAGAATGGTACTGTACTGCTTGAAGAACACGAACAGCCAAAGATGAATCGTGGATAATTTCACAAATATAGTCCTTATACAATTCCATAGAATTATAGCCATGTTCTGCTCCTTCTCGATCACTTCTTTTTCCTAAATCATGTATTATTGCTGCAATACAACAAGCTCTACTTTCATCTTCACCTAAATTTATTGCATGGGAAAGAAGATAAGATGCAAATAGCACTCTTGTTGTATGGGCAATTCCGTGATAGGAGTTTAGCATATGAGAATAGAATAAGTCTTTATTCAGAACCAAAGAAATAGTTGATAATGAAGTTTCAAAAGTGTCTATCCATTCTTTTACTTCTTTTTCTACTTTAAACTTTGACTCAATGGAATGAGTCCCATTATGATTACTATAGATAAGCCAATCTTTCGTTCGTGCTTTTGGATCATGGAAAAATATACTAAATGGAGTATTAGTATTAGTCCATTTGATTATACCCTTAACATGAATTTCCTTTGGCGGAATCTCGAAAAGAACTTCAGCACAAGAAAGATCAAATTTCACAGATGATAAATCGTCTCCTTTAATATGAAAATAATAATCATCCATAAAGTCGGTAGAAATTCTGGATGTTTCCATTTGGGTTGATAACGAAATAGACCTATTCTCTTTTTCAAACAATTCATATTCATCCAGTTCACTATATGAATAAATTTTTTGACAAATAGGATCATTGGCAAAATATCGTTTTAGGATGTCTGTATATTGGTCATCATAACAGATAATCTTTAAAGACTTTAATCTGGAAAAATCTAATTCAGATTTTACAAGAAATTCTTGCTGTGAGTATTTCATGTAATTATCAATTTCTGTTACATCCCAACCTCCATTAGATTTTGCCCTTTGCTTGGCTTCTGACATTGTGTCATAAAGATAATCAACACAAAGGGATTCAGGATGCTCTAAAACCTTATAAACATGTGGATTATTTGACTGCATATTCCTGTCACTATAAAAACATGATTCAGGCATCGTTGAAAGAACTTCCTCTATGTCAAATCGGAAAAAGACGGGAACAGGACATTTGGGTAATCCAAGATTTAAGGCTTTAGGATATTTGCTCTTAAAAACATCTACCCAATATTTGTTTCCAAATTCGTCACAAATAAGTTTTGGTCCATACTCTCCCAGTTTCGAGTCAGCTCCCAAAGCTTCATTATAGTATTGGGTTGGAGTACAAGGCCTGAAATAGAATCTTGCATATGGATGTGCCAAACTTGAGCGGAGAACAACAGAACCGGCAGAATCAAACCGAAGAAGTCCTAGTTCATTGGCACGATCTCTACTCAGAATCTTCTTTACTTTAATTACCTCAATTGCATTATAAAAGTGCGTAAAATGATAAATGTAAGGTGTTGGAACTTCTGTTTGGAGTCTTTCAATAAATTTCGTTGTGATTACTTGCTTTTTGAATATAACTTTATAAGCAGGTATATCACGTTGAAATTTCAAGTTATTGATTAGTTTGCTCCAAAACCATTTTCCCAAATATCGCTTAACAAAATCAACATCAAAATTGATAAGCTGACTCTGAGACGCATTACGCCAATTAATTTCTTCAGGATAAGCATTGATTAACTCTGACGGTACGTCTTGACCAATGCGCTGATTTAGTTCTTGCCATATTATATGTGACTCAAATTGTTTAATAAAATGAACTAAATTGGGAGCAATATCATTAAAACTTTTATTGTCACGTATTAGAATAGCCCAGTCTATATTTTCAGCATAGTGCTCAATAACCTCAAGCGATAATTTAGGATTTAAAGAGATCTTCTTCCAATCGATGGCTTTACCAATGTTTATTATATATTGTAAAATATCTACACTTGGCTCAAAGAAATCTCTTGCAGTAACAATAGACCAATTCCATTTTTTATCCTTATACTCCTTTACAAATTCATTGTTAAGTTCTGGATGGTTTGACAATAGCTCCCAATTCCAAGGTTTTTCAATATGTTCTTTGATAAATTTTAGTGAGTAGTAAACGGAATTGTTGTTAGTAAGTGCATGCCAATCCCACTTATTGCCTTTATTCTCAAATTTTGATATGGCATCTTCTGTAAGATTTATATCAATTCGGGATGATAACAGCTGAAAGTTAAGAGTTTCTTTGTATTTATTGACAAAGTAGTTTTCTCCTTCTGCGAAGGAAATCCAGGAGGCATGTTCAGACACATAATCCCAATCCCAATCTTTATTCAATTGGAACAGACGTGGCTCCTGAAGTATATTGGATAGGTGTGACATTTTAGAGAAGTCCCAATTATATTTAGGGTTCTCTAAATAGTCCTTAAAGATTCGTAGCCATAGAGCTCTAGTTTTCTTATTCTTGGCTTTAGCAAATAATTTATTTACTCCGTCTGAAGCTGAGAAATCACTCCATTTGATATATTCATTATTTTCATCCAAGTATTTTTTTGCATCAAAATCGTGACGAGAATATAAAATAGAATATCTCCAAAGATAGCTATTATCTGAATATTTTCGAATTATCTCAATGAGATTAACAGTGGAAAACTTCTCGGTAATAATTTCCCATAATCTTTCTGGATTTTCAATTTGGTTAATAATAAACTTAATTTTATCTACGATTCCCTCAGTAAGTAGAAAATCTTCAGAAGTTCGTCCAAATACAAATTCCCAGTTCCAGTAATGGAGATACTGGGTCTGAGCAAGTATATATTCTACAGGCAATGAGTTCGAAAGATAATTCCATTCTTCTACAGAATCACCTTTCACAGACAGTATCTCAAAAATATCTTGCCATTTTCCATTTTCGATTAACGCATTAATATCAACACGTTTTAATACACACATCCAGTTCCATTTATCAGAATATGCTTTAGCGTAATCTAAAATTTCGCTAATTGCTAATTTCTGAGACAAGAAGTTCCAATCCCACTTGTTTCGCCACAACTCGCGTCCAATAACATCAATTTTAATTGTATTATAAACACGCCTAGTTACCTTACACCAATCCCAATTACATTTTATATGTAACTTAATGAAATCGACAGTAACGTTATCAGTAACTTTAGACTGGACAGCAATGTCACTTGCCATCATCGTATCGATGCCAAGAATGTCAAAATATTGTTCAATAAGTTCTGAAGAACAATTCAAAATCACGTTACTTCTAATAATCTTGGTGACATGTTCTTTTACGAAATCAAAATCATCGTAAATCACTTTATTCTTTGATAATGAATTCCAGTCCCAATTAAAGTCTGGAGCGAGATCCACAACAGAATTGTCAGTTATATTGGCAGAAATATAACTACAATCATTTTCATTGGTGATTTCTTTATAGTGATTTATGAAGAATTCTCTATCCCAAACCAATGACGGATTGTGAGAAAAGCCAAGACGATATTGAGTACTATTCCATAATATCAAAGAGGTTTCTTCAAAAAAACGAATGACAGAGTCTGACCATTGATATTGCTTATTATTAGCAGTATATACTTTTATCAGATTATCATAATTGCCTTTAATTGCTTTCTTAAAATCTACAGATTTAATTATTGAATCTATTACAGTAGAATCAGTAAAAAACCGATCCAACAAACCACAAAGATTAAGATAACCTGCTAAACAACTTATATTATTCAATAGAAAATCAACAGGATATTCCATACTTATATAATTCCAATCCCATGCAGCTTCTGGGTGTTCAATAATCAAAAACCTTTGCTCTTCCTTAATATTCTTAGTATAAAGAGATAAGTCAAATGGTATTAAAGTAATATTATTTTTAATGAAATCGAAATCTAATAAAGGTATGATATCTTCCCAGTCCCATTGACCATCATCCTTACCATTTTCAAAATTATAGTTTTGTAGGCTAAATTCTATCAAACTTGTACTAATTGGTTTACGTGCTGTAAACAGTTGAGTTTCCCAAGGATAGTCATGGTAATGATTAACAATAAAATCGTCACTTAATCTAAGTGTTAATGTACTCCAATCAAGTTGTTCTTGATATTCTTCTACACTCTGCTCTAATGCATTGATGTCACAACATCTTGAAAGTACACGCCAATTATCTGCATTACAATTAATTGCTATTAGTTTAAATAGGTCAGTGTCATTCCAATCCAAACGATGATCGGTAAGTAATTTTTCTATTTCCAGAATGTCCTCAAATGGAGACAAGGCTTGGTAATCTAAGATGGCATTTTCATCATTCATCAATTTTGTGTAAAGTGCCATTTCGACCTTTTTGTTGAATTCATTTTGGTTGATGGATTCTCTATACAGACAATTCAAAATAGTACATTCATTATTGCCGTATCTAAAAGTAATTGAATGATTGCCTTCAGTGTCCTGTAATAGATCAACATCAACTTTTGCCGTCACAGTGCCAAAGAATGGATTCTTTGCATAGATGGCCTCGAAGACAATGTAATCTTCAGCGGTCTGTATTTGTAAATTTTGAATGAGTTCATTTCTATCTGACTGTTGTATAAAGGCAACATATGTGTCTTCAAACGGCAATTGTTTCTTATGGATATAATTTGCTGATATGCCCAGTTCTTTTACAAATGGGAAAAACAACACACCATTTCCTTCTGCATTTCTAATTGACTTCCATTCTAGCACATCTGCATCAGCTTCATAAAATGCATACTTTTTGCCAGAACTTATTGACAATCTACCTAAATCCGTCAATTTCACAACATCATTAGAGATTTCAATCAACCCCCATTTTTGTACTTCTTCTAATATCATTTTATAAAGATGATCTTCTGCTTCATCATAAAATGAATCTTTTTTTGGATTATTCTCAATGTCAAATCCTAAATTATATCCCAACTCTTTAGTTTGGACACTACCTTCTGGGAAACTAGAAATGTACAAACAAAGAAACTTGTCAGCAGAAGAAAGTTTATGCTCTACGAAATATTTAACATGAAATCTTCTGGTGTAGACATGAAGAGAACGCAAAGCTATATCAGTCGGTTGTGATCTATAGACTAAATCCTTCATATTAGGAAAACTTGTATTCATAATATATCAATCTGCTACGTTAAACAAATGCTGCAAATAAATGCCATACCAGAGTCCTGTTCCACATACATGAATTGATTTAATATTAAACTTTTCCATGATAGTGAGATACATAGGCAAGCCCATTCGCATGGTTAGAATCCTGTCCATAGCATCACTTGACAATGATTGTTCCCATTCGATGAGTTCTCCAACATTTGAAAATCTTTCTAATATTTGTTCTGTAAGTTTGGAAATCTTCTCAACTAAAACATTATATGTTAGTATTGAATCATGCTGAGATGCGTTTTTAGTTTTGCCTGTTGCCGAGGTGATAGCTGTACCGACACTCACGCAGAATGATTCTTCTTTGCTCTGCATTGCGTCACCCATATTACGAATAAATGCAACCATGCGTTCCTTAAGCATTTGATCACTTTTGCTCAGTGCTTCTTTCATACTAGTGTCATTGGTGACATCTTTAGTAAGTATGTTTCTCAATGCTGTAGTACCTAAATTGATACTATAAGAGCCAATGAGGTCACCTTGGTTGAATACGCTTACTTCGGTAGACCCGCCTCCTTGGTCAATCATCACTGTATGCCGGGACTGTTGCATTTCTATTTTGTACTTGGAAGTAATTCCATAGGCAAACATGGTTGCAACTGATTCCTCTTTCTTAGAAAGGATGCGAACGTTTATTCCAGCTTCCCGTCTAATGCATTCGATAATCTCATTCCTGTTTTTTGCAGTTCTGTATGCTGCGGTGGCAACAGTATAGACGACATCAATATGCTCCCTTCTTATGTTTCGTTCCATAGCTTGGATGACTGGTAAAACACGGCTTCTAAAATAATCCATGTTCATCAGGTTCTGTTCATCCAACCCTTTACCTGTTTCTGTCTTATTACCATTACGACTAAAATTATTAAAGTTGAATGTAGAAGAAGCCATAATCTCATGTTCATTATATGCATATAACAACTTAACAGCCTTTGTCGAAAGTTCCAACACGGCAAAATGAGGGTTATTGATGGGCTTTCTATCTGGGGTGAGCCATGTTTCTATAATACGAAGGTCCTTATCTGTATTTACATTAATATCTCTGGTATTGAGATTTACTGATCTATTCTTTGGCATAGGTACTTTCTTTATTTTGTGGATTATTTCCTTAGCAGGATTTATTGTATTCCAGGAAAGTATTTTTCCATTTGGATTATTGTTAATTGTATCAAAAACATTGCGATAAATTGCATTGCCAGAGGTATTAACGTAGTTAGAAAAATGTTCACTGTTTCCAACAATGATCAACAATCTCTTTGCTCTAGACAATGCTACATTTAATCTATTAGGAGATTTTGCAAATCCAAATTCATGCTGTTGGGCATAACCTTTTTGAGGGTACGTTCTAAAGTCAGGTAGCTGATTCCATGATTGAGCGATGGTGTTGCTTCTTACTAATGAGACGATAATAATATTTCGCTCCATACCCTGAAAACGATCTACTGAACTCATCTTGATATGCAAGCCTTTTCGCTCAGAATCTTCAACGACAGGACGTAATTTCTTCATCTGACTTCCATAGAATGTAATAAGCCCGATTTCTCGGTCTTCTTCAGATTTGAATTGGCTTTGGTATTTCTTAAAGCTATCAGACGATGACAACTTATTCAAAATCCAAGAAATAGCTTCTGTTTCTCCACGATTTGCCCTTGAAGTGGCATCACGTACTTCAGGGGTTTTTGTATCAACCCAAATTACATGGTTGTTTGGAGAAATAAAATCAGGAATGTCTATTCCATGTTGTCGTTCTGAATCTGGAACTCCGCATTTCAAACCGTTTTCTTCAACGTAAAATTGGTATATTACATCGTTAATATCTTGATGCATTCTATATTGGGTATCAAATGTTCCCTTTAATGAAGCATCAATTTGCTTAAATAAACGTTCAAAATGTGATTTTTCTAAGACATCGAAATTCTTCTTAACATATTGTTCAAGATTATAAATTTTATCTCTTTCCTCTTGGCTGTTTGCTTTCAGACGTTGCATATGAAGCTTAAAAAGAATATCATCCTTGTCAAGATTTGGAGGTAATTGTCTGTGGTCACCAATTACTACAGCTTTTTCCCCATAAGACAAGGGTAATGACAATTCTGCAGGAGTTGCTTTACTTGCCTCGTCCTGAATAACCACGTCAAATTTTAATTTAACATTTTTATCCTCGTTTTTCTTCTTGTAAATAGCCCAAAATTTCTTAATAAATCTTGATGGAATATATTTACCCCATTTGTCTGTTGCTGCATAATTTTTGTCTGTAATAGCACTACATGTTGCACCTATCACATTACAATGAGAACGATACTCATTATAGACTATTATTCTCCATTCTTGAGGTACGTCATATAATATATCAAACCATTGTTTCCGAAACCGTTGGTCAAGATTACGATTTTCTGCGCGAGAATATATATTTTTCATCCATCTATTAAGGACAACACTTCTTGAATTGAACGAACGATACTCGTCTGATTCGATTATTGCACTATCATCTTCTTTTTCTATGTCTGAAAGAGGAAGATTTGCCCACTTTTTCATTTCTGTTACCGCATATGTTAAGCCTTCTGATGAAAATTTGTCACCAGCTGCTATTCTAATCGGTTTTACGATATTATGTACAGAAATTTTTAACTTGTCAAGTGCATTGTCTACGGCAAGATTTGCTTCTGAAGTGAGAAGTATTTTGGATTTTGGATCCTTGATAGCCAATTGCCAAATTAATTCTGCAATTGCTGTCGACTTACCTGTTCCTGGAGGCCCTTGTATTAATGCTAAATCTTCGGCTTCAACCGCTTTTGCAATAGCATTGAGTTGCGATGTATTTAGATTGGTATTGAGCTGTACCTTTTTGATTTCCTCAACTCTTTCTTGTACAACATCATCTGATAGAGGTGTCGCTTTTGAGGCGTCAAAAAGATACGATGAAAGCATTGGATTTGGCAGTGCTTCTGGATGTTCGGTTATTCTATCAAAAGAATCTCTTAACCGATTGATTTTTTCAATCTCACCAGTCATATCTTCAACATCAGGTGCCACTATTGTTAATTCACCTGCATTAACCATCTTGCGAACTTGCTCCAGAGTTTCTTGTCTTAATTTAAAAGTTGCCTTTGGATATTCTATTTTGTTTAAGATACCCAATGGAACTTCTTTCCCATCAACAGGAATTATAAAACTTTGACCACGAAAACTACCAAATCTTAATCCTTCTTGATCCATAAGTGCTTCTGGATTAAGAGTTACTAAGAATCGATCACAAGAATCGTTTACGGTTCTTAGCTCATAATTGAAGCTAATAGCATCATATTGTTTGTTCTCATTCTGCGTATCATCGTCTTCATCATCTTGTACACCATTTTGAATACCAGACATGGCATATTCCAATTCCTGTCTCAAATCTTTTAATTCGCTTCTGTTTCTATAAGGGAACGCAACATAGAGTGTATTGTCTCTTTCTGACAATATTTCCATTTGTGGATAGTAATTCTGAAGTCTTTCAATAATGACTTCTTTATCCTTTGTGCTATTGGCTGAAATAGAGATTAATACTTCAAGAACTGGATATGGATGAACAACAACATACATATGACCAGAACTCTCAGCAAAAGAAGTCCTTTCGGATTGAGAATATAGTTCGACATCGGCATCAAAATACCAATAATCTTTAAGAGACTTATGTTTTATTACATCTGCATCAAATATTCTTCTGACTTCTTTTTTAAAGGTATCAAAGTGTACACTGGTGTCGATTTCGGCTGTAAGTTTATTACCAGCACTATCGATCTTTATGCTGCCTTTCTTTAAGGGTATATTGCCCTGCATATACTTCAACATATAGTGTTGAATTTCTGTGAGGGCTTTCCATATAGCACGAATAGTAGTATCATTGGAGGACATATCTTTAATATCCTCTTTTACGTTTTCTATGATTTGACATCGAGATGGCCTCTTCTCTTTGGAAGCAGAGAGCTTCATCGTTAAAGAAATTTTTCCATCAGGTTTAATCTCAATTACTTTGCATTTTACTTGTTGATTAATGGAGAGTACATTAGAAATATTTCCATGTTCGACTTTAGGTACAATCTGAGTATAATAGATTAGCCCTGAACCTTTACCATAATCAGCGAAAGCTCCAAAATCTTTTATAGAAGTTATTGTTGCTTCAACTATGTCACCTTTTTTTATAATATCACCCATGTCTTATTAGAAGTGAAGAATATATGTTTTATTGACTAATAATTTCTAAATGAGTATGACAAGTTTGTATGTATTTTTCTTATCGCCACCTTTGGAATATACGCTGTTGCCACGAAGTATCCTTCAAATAATTCTACAACCACCCTCTGTTGTCCTGCAATCCTTGCCACTCTACCATGAATATTCTTAAATTCTCCATCTGTCACTATGACCATATCGCCTAATTTATATTGAATAATTTCTGTTGTAACAGGGATTATATGCGGATTCTTTATGGATGTAAGTCTGATGAAGTTGTCCATCGCTTCGTCACGGATGGTGAGCGGAGGATTGCGTTCATGGTTGTCTTGAAGATGTGCTGTATGATCAAAGTAATAACTTAGTAGGTTTCTGCTCTCATCAAAACTTATCTTGATTTCATTGAGTAATGTTTCTATTTGTTCAGCAGTGGCATGAACAAATAGAAATGAAGGCAGAAGTGGTTCTGTGATGATTCGCCTCTTTCCTTGCTTCCATACCTCTTTATATCGCAATGGCACATAGCATTCTAATCCTTTTATCTCCACAAATGCTTTTGCCTTGATGACACGCCCATATGAAACTCGCAGAACGAACCATTGTCTGCTTGCATCAGGCACATTCTCTATCGACACCCCACCTTTGTTCTTCGAGATGGAGGGCGTACAAGAGGTAAGTCTTGCACTTGGACACGATGAGCCTGTGTCGGTAGGCTGCCCATTATACAATGAAGCGTTAGCCGTTAAAGGCTGTTTGGTGTTATCTTCCAATGTTATTGCTCAGAGGTTAGATTAAACCAATAGACTTTCTTTTGGTAGAATTGTCAATTATTGACCACAAAAGTAGAAAATCTTATTCAGACGAAAGAATAAATAATTGGAAATCTTTATTTCTGGCATCACATTTCTGTAATTTGAGGCGATTTGTGGTAATTAACGCTACAAATCGCCTCTCATTGTCATTATTTGGATAAACCTTGTGACGTCTTTTTTGGTGGTGCTCCTAATCCCACCTTCTGTGTTCCGTCCCAATTCGTAAGTTGGTCAGCACAACCATTGGAGCCACCAAGTGAAACGTATGTATCTGCACTGCATGACATATGGTCGATGAACGAAAGGAAGTTTTGAATGATGGGTTCGGTATAAACGACTTCATCGGTAGCAAATAGTTTCGTCCAATGTGCGACACATTCTTTTTGATAATTACCACAACCATTCCAATCCATACTTGCAAGAAATCCATCAACGGCAGTTTCTGCTCCTTGTGGAGAGCTAAGCGCAATGTTGGCTTTTGTGGCAGTGGCCATGATGCCATAATAGATGGATTGGGCTTCTTTCTCGTTGAAATCAATTCTGCTTGATAGCGAAAAGGCTTTGAGCTGTTCATGACCTTCACTGATGAATCTGTCAAGTACACCTTGGTATCGGATTTGCCTTGCTTGCTCCTCACGTCTTGTATTCGCTTCCTGTTCCTTGCGTTCTTTTACACGCTTAATGGCTTCAATGATTTCTGGTTGCTTAGTCAAGTCGTTCCATTGAAGGACGAGACCTTTATATTTCTCCCACAAAGTATTGTAATCCGTTTTGAGTTTTGCGACATCTTCACTTTTAGAGGCTAATTGGGTATTGAGTTTTTCGATTACAACTTCTTTTTGAGTGGTTACTCGTCTGACTGCGTTCTCGTCAAGTTCCGATATGCGTTGTTTCACCTCCGTATTTTCGGCCTTTAGTGTATCATTCTCATTCTGTAATGCCTTATTCTCAATAATCAGTTTGTTGAGTTGCTGCATATAGTAAGTGTAAGTTTTGTTGACAGATGCCCGTATACCATTATTCTGCTTGTCACGTTCAACGTTGATGGCGGTTACAAGAGCCTTGATAGCATCATTGATGTTTGTTGTCCGCTCCTCTCGCCAAGCCCTTTGCCCGATGAGTGCAGGAATTGGGATGGCAAGTTCTTTCTTAACGGCATCCATTGCCTCTTGAACAGGTGTCTTGATATTGAGAAGAGGGAAGGTGAGCTCTTGCTTGTCAATAGTGGCAAGAACAGCGTATTTCCCCACCTTGTCAAGAGCAGCTTTCGCCTGTCGCTCGGCTTCAAGAACGACTTTGTTCTTATGCCTTCGTCCTCGTTTTTCCTCCTCGGACAAATCATTGTAAGGGATGCCGCGTGCAAGACCATACTTGCAGCCAACCTCATTGTGATAGTCTGTATGAAGTTGCGAGAGATATTCCGACTTTGCTTTTCTCGTCTCTCCCCACACCTTGGCATAAGACACACGCTCAACATAATCCTTTGAGGCAGTATGCTTGGTGTAGTTGTCTCGCTCCTCTTGGGGTAATGCTCTCCATTCCTTAGTTGAAAGCACTATGTCGGAATTGTTTTTGTTGACGTACTTGCTGCCTATGCGTCCACGTTTCTTGACTTTCTCCACAGGAATAGTCTGTACATGGGCATGGATGCTCGTTTCGTCACTATGGACGGCAAAACTAATGATGTTTTCCTCGCCCCATTTGCGACAGGCAAAGTCGTAGGTGTCCTTTGCCCATTGATAGATGCTTTGTTGCAATACGATGTGGCTATGATCTGCATCAGGATTGGCGGTGTCAATCTTTTGGTTGCCAAATGCGAGGTTGTACAGCACGTCGTGGTCGCCACTGAATATCATGCCGACAGTGCAGTTCGGACTGTTCTTTGATACTTGGTCGGGATGCCTGGCATCCATGTATGGTTTGAAGCCCAGTTCATCAAGACGCATCTGAATGCGCTCATGGAGTGGAATAGGGTTAGATCCAAGCGGAACAAACTTTCCGCCTCTGACGATTTCAAAATTGAGATTCTTGCGAGAGAAATTATAATGGTTGTTCTTGTCCTTGTCGGCATTCTTCAACCGATAGACATTCTCGTCCCAATCTCTGCGTTCCGCCTCGTTACCCACTTGGGCGGAGAAAGATTTCTTGTCTTTGCCGACATGGATAGCGGCACGTGGTATGTTGCTTTGCATATTGTATTTCTGTCTTGTTGTACATTGTGAAAGGCGTAACTCGGTATAATGGCAGCAGGTCTCGGGCGGAGCCTGAGCATAATAGAAGGACTTTTTAAGTGAACAGCGTCAGCAGGTGAATCTAAAAGTCCCTATTATGTTCATGGACTTTTGCAAAAAGTCGGCTCCCTCACGAAAGACTGCCTCTATCCTTGACTATCCGCCATCTGTGCGTTTTCCGTCCGGTAGGTTAGATTACGATAGACCACCTTTGTCATCATCTCGTTGAGTCGGTCGGCAATTCGGTCACCATATCGCTGACGGATTTCCTTGGGCTCAAGGTTTGTGGTGAAGACCGTGAACAGTTGTGCGTCATACCGCATAGCCAAGAGTTCCTTGATGGGATAAATGAAATTGCCGTAGTCCTGCACTTCAGCAGGTTCAGTACCAATATCGTCTATACCTAATATATCAGCTTCTGCCAGTTTGCAAAACTTATTATAGTCCGTCTTGCGGATTTGCACAATCTGCATGGCATTGACAATGGTAAAACTATAGTAGTTATCAGAACCATGTCCAGCATTAGGCGATAGGTTCGGTTTGAGGATTTCCAATCGTCTGATAAGGTTCTGCAATGCCTTGAGCATAGTGGTCTTGCCGTTGCCGCATCCGCCACATAGAACGATTCCGAACTTTGCAGTGTTTGCAGTCAGGCAATTGGCTACCTGTTTGAGTTGCTCTTCAACAAAACCATTATAGATAAACCTGCGATAGCGGAGTTGTACTTCCATGATATATGCTGCCAGAAGATATTCGTATGCCTGCTCCTCCAACATTGGCAGTCTAAAACGCCCCGTCATAGTCCGTCCCTTCCGCAGGAACTGGACAAGTCCTGCGATTTTCTTTTCGTTTGCTATTTCCATATACACCTCCGTTTTTACTGTCAAAAATCTCACACCTTCCCTTTATAAAAGAATCTTTGCTTTGGTGTTTGTCTTTATCTTTTATATGTGTCAAGTCCTGTGTCAAACCATGCGTCAAGTTATCCGTCAAGCCTACTGTCAAGTTATCTGTCCATTCAAGCAGTATGTAATTGGACGGTAGATGGCGGGATTTGCCTTCAGTAAAAGCGATAAGTTTGCGCTCGGATAGATGCTTCCGTGCCGTGATGACAGTTTGCCTTGATAGGCGCAAGTCTTCACATATTCTTGTTGTGGAGCACGCAAACGGCATTTTCCAATACCGCTTGTTGCTCTCGTTCACAAGGTAGGCAAACAAGGCTATCTCACTCGCTGGCAATGGCGACAACAAAGCAGAACGCCAAAGCTGGTTCATGTATTCGATATACGTCATACGCTCTCTTTACTATCGTTGTCATAAGCATTAGGCAAGTTCTTGTCCACTTTACTCTTCCGTTTGCAATAGCCAGCAACAGTTTCGTTCATAGAGCGAGCGTGTGTAATGGCTTTGACTGCCGAAGCTGGGTACATGTTCTTGTTGCCAAACTTGATGTGTTGCAAGTAGCCAGTGCGATGCCACTGCCATAGGGTAGCAGGACATACATTGAAAATTTTGCAAACCTCATCTGTTGTAAGAAAGGTTTCCTCAGATTCTTCCTTGCGAGCAGACGCAGCTTGTTCCTCCCATTCCTTGCGTGACTGCGCCAAGAGAGCATTTGCAAAATGGTGAAGGTCTTCGGGAGTAACGGTTAGTGCTACCTGTCCTCCCATCTTTGTCAATGACATGATGTCAACCATATTTTTTCTGTTGATATTCGTTATACATACGCTGTCTTGCTCGTAAACCAGGATGCTCTTTCTCGCAGCGTGATAAAAAAGAAACACCGCCAATCCGCTGGTTTGTCGGATTGACGGTGCAAAGGTATATGGCTTTTGACGGCTCTCGATGAGATTTGAATAGGCAGTAGGATGCGACTACTATTGACTACTCTTTGTTAATGGAATTAACGTGACAACATCAAAAATCCTTAGCCAAATGCTGTTTTACGTTTGGCTAAGGATTGTAAATGGCAGCAGATTGTCAGAAACGAAATATGCTGCGACAATATGCAATAATCATAGAAAGGAAGTTCTTGCGTCCTAATTTGCGGTCGTAGAAGTGTACATTGTTTTTATCGGTGACATTGTAGCCTATGGCATTTCGTAAAGACCTTCTGTGATACTTGATTTTCTCCTCAACCTGTTTCTTGACAGCATCGGACTCGTATTCCAAGTTTATGTGATACTTACTGAAATACTTGTCGAAACTACTTTTCTTCAGGTTGAACTCATCGACCAGCAGACTGCGAGGAATTGTTGGGAACAATATGCCGTCCTCTATTGCACAATGGATAATGACGGCTGCATCATCTGGATGTTCGCCTCTGATAAGCTGGTGAAGTCCATGGTGGATAGCATAGTATTGTGCTGCGAATGGAGTGTATTCAATAAGTTTGGTCGGACGTTCCTCATTCGACACCCCACGAATAATCTTCAAGAACCCTAATACCATCTTTTGGGTAATGCCATCAAAGTGCTTCCGTATCAGTTCCTTGGTCAATGCCTCCATCTCGTCATAATGGCTGTTTCCTCTAATGGCAATATATTTGAGTGTCTTGCGGATTGAAGGTTTCTTTGCCAATTCTTCCCAAGGTGTAGTTTGGTATGACATAACAGCAAGAATGGTCATGCCGAAGGCTTCAAGACTTGGCTTTTCGACATTCTCGTTCACTTTCGTTCCATCAAACTCTTCATTTATGAGCGAAAGCATGAACCTGACGTTCTCTTCTGTTATGTTGCGAGGTTTGCCGAACTGCTGTTCAAGATCCTCGCCGAATTCGTTTATGTTCATGCCTTTCGGTAATTTAACTGTCTAATTCTGTCGTTGAGCGTTGACAACTTGCTTATCAGTTCATCAAAAGAAGGCACCAGTCCGAAAATCATGTGCTCACACATGAACTTGTAGTCATCTTGCCATAGTCTTGCAATATCCTCGTTGGGCACGATACATAATGTGGCAGGATAAAGCTCATCATAGTTAAATTCTTTAAGTCCGATGAACTTTCTGCGATGTTCAAGTACCGCCTTATACAGGGCTTCGTTGTGGATTGCACGGTCAGCAATTTTGTTTTCAGAATCCATCATCATTGCCAAATCATATATATGGCGAGACATACGCTCCACTCTGACTTCGTTCTTTCTGAACTCTTCATGCAGCAGGAATACCTTTTCAAGGAAAGTACGCTCGGGGATGACAGCGTTCACCTCAAATGGCTTTTCTGCAAATGGAGCTTTGCTGAAATGGGCATCAATAGCAGCGTTGATTGCTTTTTTCTCAATAGGCTCCATCATCGATCTGCCGCTGATTTCTATCTTTACCGTATTTTTGATATATGGTGAAATTTCATACAAACTATGATAGGTTATAGTTATCACCTCGGGGTCAGTTGTCGTGACAGGTGTGATTACAACATCAACAGAAAAAGCATCTGTTCGTATGCCCAAATCCACTAAAGCTTTCCTTACATCATGCTGCATCTTCTCTCTTACAAAAGAACAGGCGGCGCGACGCAGTCTGTCGCTGATTTGAGTCTTCGACAATTCACCGCTAAAGCCAAGGAATTCTCTGCTGAGTGCAATATCTACGTCTTCGGAGAATCTGGCTATCAAGTTCCAGCATTTGCTAAGACTTGTACCTCCTTTGAAAGCAATATGTTCTGCATATGGCAAAGTATGAAGGGCTTTCAACACCTGAGTTACCCACCAGTCCTTTTCGATACTTGACGGCGGCAATCCGGTCTGCAATGCCACGGTATTGATAGCTTCACGTTGTCTATCTTCTGGTATGTCTATGAATTTCATCGTGCAATTAGTATTTTGCGCACCCATGCAGGGGCAAGTTTTATATCATGGTTGAAATCGTTGTCGTTTACATTCTTTGCGTGCTCGACAAGCACGTTGCGTTCCTCGTCGGTTATTTTGTTTTCGCCAATGGTTCGCATGGCTGTTACAACAAGCATCATCAGCTCTGATTTATAGGCAAAGTTCTTGCCCGAAGAAGAATGCTTGAACAGGATGCCGCGCCCGTTTCCGATCTTTATCCTACGTGGTGCGCCGTTGGTCAGGAACACGACATTCATGGGCATCTGCGTGGACAATCCGAGACGATTCAAGGCATATGCTCCCATCGGTACAATCTTCGCCTTGTCTCGTTTGGCTATAGCCTGGGCAATGTCTTCAACAGACGGATAGATAATGCCAAGTCCATATTCCTTGTCCTCTTTGGGGTAATAATAGATGCCATGAGCCAACCGCACCAACATTCCGTCGGTATACATACGATGGAATGTTGACTTTACGGCTGATGGTGTTCCGCAGTCTGCATAGTCTTGTTGGAAGACTATCGAACCACGTCCTTTTCCTCTAAGCCTCATTTCTATCTTATTTACAGTGCTTTGGCTTGATGTCTGTACCATATTTTTGAAACCTTTTTATTATATTTTTGGTTCTTGTTCGTCTGCAAAGGTATAGTATTTTCTTCTAAACGCCAACGTTTTTATTGAATATCCGTTTTTGAAACGCAATTTTGGCAAACTCGCAATAGGTCAATCTATCAATTTCACCAGCTCACGTTTCATCTCGTTGTCGATTTCTCTGTAACGTGCAAAAGCTCGACTGCCATCTGTGTGTCCCGAAAGAGATGCAACAAGATTTGGATCTTTCA
>ERZ1026854.439-NODE-439-length-29001-cov-5.308747_pt1 | contig 29001 bp, 20 predicted proteins | sample MGYA00380157_ERZ1026854 | MGnify/ENA primary metagenome ERZ1026854 (study PRJEB33269, sample SAMEA4719793) | human gut metagenome | biome: human-associated habitat; feature: organic feature; material: feces | place: Cameroon | collected 2013-10 ... | reverse complement strand
TCTCGGCTTTGTGCAATTTGACAATCGCTAAGTTATGAACCACCTTTTGACACCCGAATCTCAATAGGGAAAAATGAAATTTTTATGAGCGATATGGAGCGGGAAAAAAGATATCTTTGCAGTGCACTAAGATGAAAGTAGAAATGGGGTAAGTGTATGATAAGAAAAATGGAAGAAAAGGATATATCGGATGTTCTGCAGATATGGCTTGAGACAAACATTAGGGCACATAACTTTATAGAGAAAGAATATTGGACCGGCAATTATGAAATGGTAAAACAGATTCTGCCGGAAGCGGAAGTATATGTATATGAAGACGAAAAGAATGGTCAGATTGCAGGTTTTATCGGGATAAACAACCAATATGTGGAAGGATTGTTTGTGAAAGAATCGGCACAGTCGAGGGGAATTGGTAAACAGTTGTTAGATCACGCAAAGGGCAGGAAAACAGAGTTGCGTTTAGGCGTATATCAAAAGAATGTGCGTGCGATGCGTTTTTATCTGAGAGAAAACTTCTTGATCCAGGCGGAAGAAATGGATGAAGATACAAATGAAAAAGAGTATATTATGGGGTGGGAAAAATGAAAAATAAATTAATGATGACTATGATTGCTTCTGCACTTGCATGTGGCTGTTTCGCTGGATGTGGCAAAACAACAGAAAATTCTTCTGCGGTAAATGAGGCGGCTTCAGAAGAAAATACAAAAGCAGAAAAGACGGAAGAGATGTCCGATGTCACACAAAAAGAATCAGATACAGAAATCTCTGAAACTACTGAAAAAGATTCAAATGCAGATACAGAAAAATATGTCGTGGAAAATCAGGAATATGTCTATTCTACCTACGGTGATATTGGCCAGTTAGGGGAAGATGGCAGCTACTATAACACAGATTATCCGGGAAAGGATGCATATGAAGTACCTATATTTGAAACAACGGCAGATCTCACACACGATGGGATTGCAGATCTCGTTTCCGTAGTTGGATATGGCAGTGAGCCGGATGCAACGGTAGATGACGTTGTAAGTAACAGTTCGTATGGATGTTATGTGAAAGTGTATCGTGGAACAAAAGACGGAGAATATGAGAACTATCCGAGATTCATAAGTAGAAACTTTCACCTGTCACATGCAGGAAATGGAACAATATGTCTTTCAAAAAAAGATGGTCAGGACTATCTGTTCATAAGCATGATCTACGAAATGCAGGGAACTGCCCAATATGACTTTGCAGCTTTTTATGTGGACGATGAAAAGGGTATCGTGATAGAGGACACCTATGGCGTTGACTTTGCAGTTGACAAGGACGAACACCAGGACTGGAACGAATGCACACACAGGGAAGATGTTGTTCCGCTCTTACAGGAAAAAATGATGCCATACCTGAAAGATTCTACGCTTCTTCTGTCACTTGATATTGATAATGGTGCTCTGTATAGTTGTGATGGGAAAACACTGGAGGGAAACGACTTCTTTGATCAGGTCTGGGAAAGAAACTATTAATTCATAAGTTTGACTAAGATGGCGTTGGAGTCAAATAGTGGTTCACAACCTAACGACTGGTAAATTACGCAATTTGCCAACCAGGAAACATGGTGGAACTGGAACATATTGTAACAGACAAATGAAAGAAATCAGGGGCATCTGATCGGGATCGGACTTGGAACGGTGGTGACAGTATTTAACCATTGTCTGAAAAGAAAAATGGATGAACTGGCAGGCATGGAAGCATAGATTTGTAGAAAAAAGAGCAAAAACATACAGATACAATTTAAACACAATTCAATAGAAATAGTAAAAATGCGAAGATGCAGAAAAATTATTGAAATTTTTTTGCATCTTTTTTCTGTAGAATTGTTTGCATATATATTATTTTGAATGAAAACAAGATAAATAAACTGAAAACGACACACCATAGCATATAATTATCATATTTTCAGACAATATAACAAAAAAACTGGTAGACAAACGGATGTGAAAGTTGTATATTAATACATAACAAATCTGACAAAAGACAACTGTTTTTCGGGCAAAGACAGATGAGTGGATGGAGAAAGGAAGTTGAAGATGAAAGAGCAGAAATTAGACCGTTTTTCTGTAGCAGGTAACTGTAAGACAGAAACCGGAATGTATGATCCGAGATTTGAGCATGATAACTGCGGTATCGGTGCTGTTGTCAATATCAAGGGTATCAAGACACATGCAACGGTAGAGAATGCATTAAAGATCGTAGAAAATTTGAAACACAGAGCAGGTAAAGATGCAGAGGGTAAGACAGGTGACGGTGTTGGTATTCTGCTTCAGGTATCACACAAGTTTTTCTCAAGAGTGACAAAACCACTTGGAATCGAACTTGGGGAGGAAAGAGACTACGGTGTCGGTATGTTTTTCTTCCCGCAGGATGAATTGAAACGCAATCAGGCGAAGAAAATGTTTGAAGTCATCGTAAACAAGGAAGGAATGGAGTTCTTAGGATGGAGAGAAGTTCCGACCGATCCGAATAAACTGGGACAGAAAGCAGTTGACTGTATGCCATATATCATGCAGGGTTTTGTCAAACGTCCGGCAGAAGTGGAAAAGGGAATTGACTTTGATCGTAAACTGTATGTGGCAAGACGTGTTTTTGAACAATCTAATGATGATACCTATGTGGTTTCTTTGTCCAGCAGAACGATCGTATATAAGGGTATGTTTCTGGTAGAGCAGCTTCGTTTATTCTTTGCAGATTTACAGGACAAGGATTACGAATCAGCAATCGCAACGGTACATTCACGTTTCTCCACGAACACGAATCCAAGCTGGGAGAGAGCACACCCGAACCGTTTTATCGTACATAACGGTGAGATCAACACCATCAAGGGTAATGCAGACAAGATGCTTGCCCGTGAGGAGACAATGGAATCTGAACATCTGAAAGGGGAACTGCAGAAGGTACTTCCGGTCATTAATTCCGAAGGCTCCGACTCTGCGATGCTCGATAATACCTTAGAGTTTCTGGTTATGAGCGGCATGGAACTTCCGCTTGCAGTTATGATTATGATCCCTGAGCCGTGGGCAAACAACCGCATCATGTCACAGAAGAAAAAAGATTTCTATCAGTATTATGCAACGATGATGGAGCCGTGGGACGGACCTGCATCTATCCTGTTTTCCGATGGTGATATGATGGGAGCAGTGCTTGACCGTAACGGACTTCGTCCTTCCCGTTACTACATTACAGATGATGATTATCTGATTCTTTCCTCTGAGGTTGGTGTACTTGATATCGATCCGACAAAGATCCTCGTAAAAGAGCGCTTACGTCCTGGTAAAATGCTTCTGGTTGATACCGTTGCAGGCCGTGTGATCGATGATGATGAGCTAAAAGAGACCTATGCGAACAAGCAGCCATATGGTGAATGGCTTGACCGCAACCTCTTAAAACTGGAAGATTTGAAAATCCCGAACGAGCGTGTGCCGGAATATACCAAGGAAGAACGCCAGAGAATGCAGAAAGCTTTTGGTTATACTTTCGAATCTCTGCGTGAAGCAATTCTTCCAATGGCAAAGAACGGTGGTGAGGGTACATCTGCTATGGGTATTGATACACCACTTGCTGCACTTGCAAGTGATCATCAGCCGTTATTCAATTATTTCAAGCAGCTGTTCGCTCAGGTAACGAACCCGCCAATCGATTCGATCCGTGAGAAAGTTGTAACATCCACGACGGTATATATCGGTGAGGACGGTAACCTTTTAGAGGAAAAGGCAGAAAACTGTCAGGTATTGAAAGTAAATAACCCGATTTTAACGAACACGGATCTGATGAAGATCAAATCCATGAAAGTACCGGGATTTAAAGTAGAAGTGATCCCGATCATTTACTATAAGAATACAAGCCTTGAAAAAGCAATCGACCGTCTGTTTGTGGAAGCAGACCGTGCATACAGAGATGGTGCAAATATTCTGATTCTCTCTGACCGTGGAATTGATGAGAATCATGTTCCAATCCCTTCGCTGCTTGCAGTATCTGCCTTACAGCAGCATCTGGTAAGAACGAAAAAGAGAACTTCGGTTGCGATGATCTTAGAGTCCGGAGAACCGAGAGAGGTACATCACTTTGCAACGTTACTCGGTTATGGAGCCTGTGCGATCAACCCATATCTGGTACAGGACACAGTAAAACAGCTTGTGGACGAGCATATGCTTGACAAAGATTACTATGCAGCAGTACAGGATTACAACAATGCAATTTTAAACGGTATCGTAAAGATTGCATCCAAGATGGGTATTTCCACGATCCAGTCCTACGAGGGATCAAAAATCTTTGAGGCAATCGGTATTGATAAAAATGTCATTGATAAATATTTTACTAATACGGTCAGCCGTATTGGTGGTATCACATTAAAAGATATTGAAAATGATGTCAATGAACTTCACTCTGCAGCTTATGATCCGCTTGGCCTTGAATCAGATCTTACCTTAGAGAGCCGCGGACGCCATAAGATGAGAAGTGGAGCAGACCCGCATCTTTACAACCCTGCAACGATTCATCTGTTACAGGAGGCAACCAGACGCGGTGACTATGAACTGTTCAAACAGTACACGGATCTGGTTAATAAGGAAGAAAGAGAGATCACACTGCGTGGACTGATGGATTTCAATTATCCGAAAAAAGGTGTACCGCTTGAGGAAGTTGAGAGTGTTGATTCCATCGTACAGAGATTTAAAACAGGTGCAATGTCTTACGGTTCCATTTCACAGGAGGCGCATGAGACACTTGCGATCGCAATGAACCGTCTGCATGGTAAATCCAACTCCGGTGAAGGTGGTGAGGATGCAGAGCGTATTGCAAGTAAAAATAGCAGCGTTAACCGTTGTTCTGCGATCAAGCAGGTTGCATCCGGACGTTTTGGTGTTACCAGCCAGTATTTAGTCAGTGCACAGGAGATCCAGATCAAGATGGCACAGGGTGCAAAACCTGGTGAAGGTGGACATCTTCCGGGTAAAAAGGTTTATCCGTGGATCGCAAAGACCAGACTTTCCACCCCGGGTGTAGCTCTGATCTCTCCGCCGCCACATCACGATATTTACTCCATCGAGGATCTTGAGCAGCTGATCTTCGACTTAAAGAATTCAAACCGTGATGCAAGAATTACCGTAAAACTGGTATCTGAGGCAGGTGTTGGTACAGTTGCTGCAGGTGTTGCAAAAGCAGGCGCACAGGTCGTACTTATTTCTGGTTATGATGGTGGTACCGGTGCAGCTCCGGCAAGTTCCATCCACAATGCCGGACTTCCTTGGGAACTTGGACTTTCCGAGACACACCAGACTCTGATCATGAATGGACTTAGAAATAAAGTCCGCATTGAGACAGACGGTAAGCTGATGAGCGGACGTGACGTTGCGATCGCAGCATTGCTCGGTGCAGAGGAATATGGTTTTGCAACAGCTCCGCTTGTAACTTTAGGCTGTGTCATGATGCGTGTATGTAACTTAGATACCTGTCCGGCAGGTATTGCAACACAGAACCCGGAACTCCGTAAACGTTTTGCAGGAAAACCGGAGTATGTTGAGAACTTCATGCGTTTTATCGCAGCAGAGTTAAGGGAATACATGGCAAAACTCGGTTGTAAGACGATCGATGAGATGGTCGGCAGAAGTGATCTGTTAAAGGTTCGTGAGGACTTAAGCGGCAGAGAGAAAGAAATCGATCTTTCTAAGATCTTAAACAATCCGTTTGCAGATCAGAAGAAGAAAGTCATTTTCGATCCGAAACAGGTTTACGATTTCGAACTGGAGAAATCAAAAGATATTACGGTACTTTTGAAACAATTAGGACCGGCACTTGAAAAACAGCAGCGCAGAAGCATTGATGTGGAAGTGACAAATACCGACCGTTCCTTCGGTACGATCTTTGGTTCAGAGATCACCAAGAAATATGGTGGTGAGGGACTTCCGGAAGATACATTTATCGTAAAATGCAGCGGTGCAGGTGGACAGAGTTTTGGTGCGTTTATCCCGAAAGGGCTGACCTTAGAGTTAGTCGGAGATTCCAATGATTACTTCGGAAAGGGACTTTCCGGTGGAAAATTGGTTGTCTATGCACCGGCAGGCGTGAAATACAAAAAAGATGAGAACATCATCATTGGTAACGTGGCTCTTTATGGAGCAACCAGCGGAAAAGCATTTATCAGTGGTGTCGCAGGCGAGCGTTTCTGTGTCCGTAACTCCGGTGCATCCGCAGTTGTTGAAGGAGTCGGCGATCATGGATGTGAGTATATGACCGGCGGACGTGTCGTAGTTCTTGGTAAGACTGGAAAGAACTTTGCAGCAGGTATGAGCGGCGGTATCGCATATGTGCTCGACGAGGACAATGATCTGTATACAAGAATGAACAAAGAAATGGTATTTTCCGAAGAAATATCCAATAAATATGACGTTATGGAATTAAAGGATATGATCAAAGAACATGTAGCTTTGACCAATTCCGAAAAAGGAAAAGAAATCCTTGATAATTTCAGTGAGTATCTGCCGAAATTTAAAAAGGTCATTCCATACGATTATAACCGGATGCTGATGGCAATCGTTCAGATGGAGGAGAAAGGATTATCCTCAGAGCAGGCGCAGATCGAAGCATTCTATGCAAACACAAGAGGTTAAATAAGGAAGATGTTCATGTGGCAGCATTGCCGCATGGCATCACGATGGAGGATATAAATAATGGGAAAACCAACTGGATTTATAGATTATGAGAGAGAAGACGCAAAGGCAATCGAGCCGAAAGAGCGCATCAAAAACTTTAAAGAATTTCATATACCGCTTTCCATGGAAAAACAGCAGATTCAGGGTGCAAGATGTATGAACTGCGGTGTGCCATTTTGTCAGTCCGGTATGACCATCATGGGAATGACAAGTGGATGCCCGCTGCATAATCTGGTGCCGGAGTGGAATGATCTTGTCTATACCGGAAACTGGGAACAGGCATATAACCGTTTAAAGAAAACGAACAATTTCCCGGAATTTACATCACGCGTGTGCCCGGCACTCTGTGAGGCAGCATGTACCTGTGGACACTGGGAAGATCCTGTTACCTGTAAGGCAAATGAACATGGCATTATTGAAAACGCTTATGAAAAAGGATACGCAGCAGCAAATCCACCAAGAGTACGCACTGGAAAGAAAGTTGCAATCATCGGTTCCGGTCCTGCAGGACTTGCGGCAGCAGACCAGTTAAACAAGCGTGGACATCAGGTGACAGTGTTTGAGCGTGATGACCGTATTGGTGGACTTCTGATGTATGGTATTCCAAATATGAAACTTGAAAAGTGGGTGATCGACCGCAAAGTGGATATCATGAAAGAAGAGGGCGTTGAATTTGTAACCGGTGTCAATGTCGGAAAAGATGTAAAGGCAGCAAAGTTATTAAAAGATTATGACCGTGTGATCTTAGCCTGTGGCGCAAAAAATCCGCGAGATATCAAGGCACCGGGACGTGATGCAAAGGGCATCTATTTTGCGGTGGATTTCTTAAAGGCAACCACAAAGAGCCTTTTAGATTCTGACTTAAAAGACAACAACTATATTTCTGCAAAGGGTAAAAAAGTGGTGATCATCGGTGGCGGTGATACCGGAAATGACTGTGTGGGAACATCGATCCGCCATGGCTGCGCGAGCGTGACACAGCTTGAGATGATGCCGAAAGCGCCGGATACCAGAGCAGAGAATAATCCGTGGCCGGAGTGGCCGAAAGTCTGCAAGACAGACTACGGTCAGGAGGAAGCAATCGCTGTATTTGGACATGATCCACGTATTTATCAGACGACAGTCAAAGAGTTCTTAAAAGATAAAAACGGCAACTTAAACGGCATTATTACCGTAAAATTAGAGAGTAAAAAAGATGAAAAGACCGGACGTATGATGATGACAGAGGTACCGGGGTCTGAGACTAAGCTGGATGCAGATCTGGTTCTGATCGCAGCAGGATTCCTTGGAACTGAAAAATATGTTGCGGATGCGTTTGGCGTTGAGTTGAATGCAAGAACAAATGTATCAACGGCAGAGGGTGCATATGTGACCAGTGTGAAAAATGTATTTGCAGCAGGTGATGTGCACAGAGGACAGTCTCTTGTCGTGTGGGCAATCCGTGAAGGACGTGAGGTTGCACATGCGGTGGATGAGAGCCTGATGGGATATTCTTACCTGTCGGTACAATAGGGAAAAATAAAAATTGTTGATGGAAATGATATAATAAAAGACCGGAGTGACGTGATTTGGGATACTATATGAATCATGCTGCTCCGGTCTTTTCAAAAGTTGTTTATTGAAACATTTTATGGAATGTGCTATTTTCATCATATAGATTTTCCGGCGGATGGGGAGTCCGGGAAGAAGATATGATGGGGGAAACAGAAACGATGTTGAAAATTTTTCTGGCAGAAGATGAGATTGTAATGCGGGAGGGGATACGAAATAATATTGCGTGGCAGGAGGAAGGATTTGAATTTGTTGGTGAGGCGAGTGATGGAGAACTCGCGTATCCGATGATTCAGAAACTAAAACCGGACATCCTGATCACGGACATCAGGATGCCTTTTATGGATGGACTGGAACTTAGCCGGATCGTAAAACGGGAACTTCCGGATACGAGTATCCTGATTCTGAGTGGATATAGTGAGTTTGATTATGCGAAAGAAGCTATCTCGATCGGTGTGGAAGACTATCTGCTGAAACCGGTGACCAGTGCACAGCTTTTAGAAGCGGTTAAGAGGATCGCAGATAAAATTTACGACAGGAGAGGCAGACAGGAAGAGAAAAAAAACGAAAAAGAACAGAAAACACTTACAAAAAGAAGACTGTTCCGACATATTGTATCCGGTGAGCACTCCTTTTCGGAGGTGTTAAAAGAGGCCAGAGAACAGGAGATCGAACTGGCAGCGGAGCGCTACAATGTTCTTATGTTACAGCTCTTTTTCGAGGATGGGGCGGAGACGTTTTATGAAAAAGATGAAGCATTTGAAGATCATATGGAACAGTTTTTTGCATACGGTTCGAGTGTGATCCGCGCAAAACTAAGCTGTGGGGAATATCATCTGGTACTGAAAGAGGAAAATGGTGTGACGCTTGAACAGCTGAAAAATGCCATTGAACAGGAACTTGAAATATATCTCTGCGGGGAAAATAAGATCGATTATGCCGCGGTATACGGGATACCGGTCACACGGTTCAGCGAGATCAAAAAATGTTACGAGGAAGCGAATCTTCTTTTTGCAAAGCGGTATTCCTTAGAGAAAAATAAGATCACGGAACAGGTAAAGAAGATAGAAAATGAGACGGAAACAAAAGAGACATTAGATCTTGGGGAACTCAATGTGTCCGGGATCGACCGCAGACAGGTGGAACAGTTTTTGTATACAGGAAGAAAAGAGGAAGTATCCGGGTTTGTGGATGATTATTTCCGGAAAATCTCAAACGGTAGCTTACAGTCGGTTCTGCTGCGGCAGTATGTGCTGATGGATCTGTATGTGAGCGCGGTCTCCGTGTTGGAAAAAAGCGGATATACCAGTGAAAATCTGTTGGAACAGTACAAAGATGCGCAGAAGATGGAAATTTTTCTTGGCACTGCAGGACAGGCGAGGGAGTACATCAAAAATCTGTTCGGGGCAGTGATCGAACTGCGGGAGCAGGGCATGGAACGCAGATATGACAATCTGATCCAGCATGCAAAAGCCTACATAGAAGATAACTATAATCATGAGGATATCTCCTTAAATATGGTCGCTTCGGAGGTAAATTTAAGTTCGAGCCATTTCAGCACTGTATTCGGACAGGAGACGGGAGTGACGTTTGTTGAGTATCTGACAAAGGTGCGCATGGATAAGGCAAAACAGTTATTGCGGACGACCGGGACTAAGACCACGGAGATTGCATTTGAAGTCGGTTTCCGGGATGCACATTATTTCAGTAACCTGTTTAAAAAGACACAGGGGTGTACGCCGCGGGAATACAGAAACGGGAGTGACAGACCAGAGCAGGAACAGGAAAAATTATGAACGTAAGAAAAAAATTTTCATTAAAAAAAAGGTTGTATCTGCTGCTTCTTATCTGTGTGATCCCGCTAACGGTTATGATCACATATTTGCTTTTTATGATCAACAATGTATCGTCAAAATATGACCATATTGTGGAGAAGATCACAAAGGCAAATGCATATAACATCGGATTCAAGGAAGATATCGACTATGTGATGTACATTATCGTGGTTAATTCGGAACGTGCGGAGGAGTTAGTTGATACACAAAAGCCGCAAAAGATGATCAAAGAGGCGAGAAAGGTGTTCGGGGAATTGGCAGAGGATGCCGATTCCGCATATGCGAAACAGCGTCTCTCGCGGATTTTAAAGAGTCTTGACACCCTTGAAAAAAGGGTGCAGGAGATCGAGGAAGATGCGTTAGTCAGTGGATCTTATGAGACAAATATGGAGAGTTTGGACTTAAATATCAGGGTGCTGACGGAGCTGATCCAGGAACAGATCCAGTATTATATTTATTACGAGAGCATGAACATGGAGGATCTGCGGGGCGGGATCCGTAACGATGTGGAGCAGGCGATTGCAATCACGAGCGGTATTTTACTGGTGATCTTAGTGGGTGCATTTGCAGTCAGCAGAAAAATCGTGACGGGCATCACAGAACCAATCGGGGAGCTGTGCGATGCCGCAGTGGCTGCCGGGGGTGGCGATTTCAGAATCCGGGCGGTGAAAACCGGACCGGAAGAGATTGAGGTGCTAAATAAGAGTTTTAACCAGATGGTGGAAAAAATCGGCAACCTTGTGGAAGATATCCATACGGAGGAGTTGAATTTAAGGGCAGCAGAGCTTCGGGTGCTGCAGGAGCAGATCAATCCTCATTTCTTATATAACACGCTCGATAATATCATCTGGCTTGCCGAGTCAAAAAAGACAGACGAGGTCGTAATGATGGTGTCCTCCCTGTCCACATTTTTCAGGACTTCTTTGAGTAAGGGAAGGGAGTTTGTCTCCGTGAAAGAAGAGACAGAGCATATCCGCAGCTATTTAGAGATCCAGCAGTTCCGCTACCGGGACATTTTAGATTATGAGATTGCGATCCCGGAGGAATATTACGGTTATGAGGTCATCAAACTGACACTTCAGCCGTTAGTGGAAAATGCACTTTACCATGGCATAAAAAACAAGCGTGGAAAGGGACATATCACGGTCTCGGCGGAGCGTTGTGCGGATGTCCTGATCTTTAAGGTAAAAGATAACGGGATCGGGATGGATAAACAGAGACTTGCAGAAGTATGCGCGATGTTAAAAGAGGATGGCAATACGAAAAAAGAAAATGACGGCTTTGGACTGTTTAATGTCAATCAACGCATCCAGCTGCATTATGGCACGGAATATGGACTGAAAGTGCAGAGTACCTACGGGGAAGGAACGGAAGTCTGGGTAAGAATTCCGGTAAGAACAGAAAGCAGTTCATAAAAAATACACATTTTTCCAAAAAAATTACACTTTTTTACCGGAATATATGAAATCTGTTCACAATTTAGTAAAAAATTATACTTAATTCAAATTTAATTCGGTATTCATAAAAACCTCTCACAGTTATAATTAGACCATGGTTAGCAACGAAACCAAATCTAAAAAAACTATGGGAGGTTTTTGAAATGAAAAGAAAATTGGTGAGTATGGTAATGTGTATGGCATTAGGGGCAACAATGTTAGCAGGATGCGGAAACAGCGCAAACACGTCAACAGGTAATGCGGGTGCATCCAATGATGCCGCAGCAAAAACAGATGATGCAGCTGCTGCAGATCAGACAGATGACAGCGCAGAGGCAGCCGGAACAGAGAGCTCCGCGGCAAGCGGTGATACGGTTACAATTGGTTTTGCACAGGTTGGACACGAATCTGACTGGCGTACCGCTTCCACAGATTCCTGTTTAAGTGTTTTTTCCGCAGACAATGGATACGATCTTCAGTTTGTAGACTGTGATAATGATTCTGCAGTACAGTTAGAGGCAGTCAGAGGATTTATCGAGCAGGATGTTGATTATATCATCATCGATCCGATCGTATCAACCGGATGGGACACTGTACTGACAGAGTGCGAGGAAGCAGGAATTCCGGTTATCGTCATTGACCGTACGATCGATGACTCAGATAAATATGTTTCATGGGTAGGTTCTAACTTCAAGACAGAAGGTCTTGCAGCAGGAGAGTGGTTAAAAGCATATACAGATGCAAAGGGCATCAGTGATGTCAACGTACTTGTGATCGAGGGATCTACCGGAGCTTCCGCAACGATCGGACGTACCGACGGATTTAAAGAGATCGCAGATGCAAATGGATGGAATATCTTAGATTCCCAGACCGGTGATTTCACACAGGCAGGCGGACAGGAAGTCATGGAGTCCTACATCAAGAGTTATGAAGGCAAATTTAACGTTGTTGTATGCCAGAACGATAACGAAGCATTCGGTGCAATGGATGCGATGAAGGCAGCTGGTATCTCCTACGGTGTAGATGGTGATGTGATCCTTGTTTCCTTCGATGCATGTACCGCAGGACTTGAGTATGTAATGTCCGGTGACATCAATGCAGACTTTGAGTGTAACCCGCTTGCAGCTCCGTTCGTAGAGGAAGTTATCAAACAGCTTCAGGCTGGTGAGACTCCGGAGAAAGAAGTATACATGACAGAGCACTGGTTCGTAAATGAGGATGTCCTTTCTACGATCAATGTAAATGGAGAAGATCAGGATCTGACCGTTGTCACAAAAGAAATCGTAGATGCCCAGTACTAATCAAACCTGATGGCATAAAATGCGGGGGGAGACCATCTGGTCTCTCCCATTTTAAAGAAAGGGTGAAGGAAGATGGAGAGTAATGTTGTATTGACCATGCGCGGGATAACCATGACATTTCCGGGGGTAAAAGCATTGGATCATGTGGATCTTACATTACGCAAAGGTGAGATCATGGCACTGATGGGGGAAAATGGTGCCGGAAAATCTACGCTGATCAAATGTCTGACAGGAATCAATGCATTTGAGGCAGGAGAAATACATGTGGAGGGCATCGATGGTCCGGTTGTCAATCATTCGACGCTGGATGCGCAGAAAAAAGGTATTTCCACTGTGTATCAGGAGGTAAATCTTTGCCCGAATCTTAGTGTTGCAGAGAATTTATTTATTGGAAGGGAACCGAAAACAAAACTTGGAACGATCGACTGGAAGACCATGATCGCAAAATCGGAAAAGATCATGAACAGTCTGGATATAAAAATTGATGTAACGCAGAATCTGGAAGAGTATTCACTTGCCCTGCAGCAGATGATCGCGATCGCGAGAGCAGTGGATATGGAATGTAAAGTACTCATCTTAGATGAGCCGACGTCATCGTTGGATGACCATGAAGTAGAAAAATTATTTACCCTGATGCGTCAGCTGAAAGAAAATGGTGTTGCAATCGTGTTTGTAACCCATTTCTTAGAGCAGGTCTATGCGGTCTGTGACCGTATCACAGTACTCAGAAACGGTAAATTAGTCGGGGAATATCCGATCGAAGAACTGCCGAGGGTGCGTCTGGTTGCAGCAATGATGGGAAAAGATTTTGATGATCTTGCGGCTGTAAAAACGGAGCAGGCGAAAGACTTTTCAAAGGAACCGCTGTTTATCGATGCAAAGGGAATGAGCCATAAAGGAAAAATAAAACCGTTTGACTTACAGATCCATAAGGGAGAGGTAGTCGGATTGACCGGACTTTTAGGTTCCGGCAGAAGTGAGTTAGCGCGTGTTATTTACGGCGCAGACAAAAATCAGACCGGAGAATTGAAAGTTGCGGGAAAAGAAGTAAAGATCAATGCTCCGATCGATGCCATGAACCTTGGAATGGGACTATTGCCGGATGACAGAAAGGCAGAAGGTATCATAGGTGACCTGTCGGTAAGGGAAAATATTATTCTTGCACTGCAGGCAAAGCGTGGAATATTCAAACTGCTGCCGATGACTAAGCAGATCGAGATCGCGGACAAATACATAGAACTTCTTCAGATCAAGACCGCAAACAGGGAGACACTAATTAAACAGCTCTCCGGTGGTAACCAGCAGAAGGTGATCTTAGCGCGCTGGCTTGCGACCGATCCGGAATTTTTAATTTTAGATGAACCGACGCGTGGTATCGATGTCGGAACAAAGACTGAGATCCAGAAACTTGTGATCCAGTTAGCGGAGGAGGGAAAGAGCCTGATCTTTATTTCTTCTGAGATCGAAGAGATGCTTCGAACCTGTTCGAAACTTGTCGTATTAAGAGATGGGGAAAAAGTCGGTGAGATCACGGATAATCTGACACAGGAACATGTAATGCAGGCGATCGCAGGAGGTGGCACAAATGAATAATATAAAGAAACTGATCAGCAAACCGCTGTTTCTGCCTATCTTTTGTATGTTATTGGTAATGGCGGTAAATATCATTTACGATGTTGCATCGGGAAATTTTGCATTTAATTTCTTTACGATCTCCATTCGAAACGGAGTATTGTATGGACGTATTATCGATATCTTAAACCGTGGAAGTGAGATCGCGATCCTTGCGATCGGAATGACTCTGGTTGTATCCTGTTCTGCAGGTACTGATATTTCCGTTGGTTCGGTCATGTCACTGGCAGCGTCGTTCTGCTGTATGCTGCTTGCAGGCTATGGAGTTTCCTCCACGAATGAACTGGCGAGACCGCTTATCATCGGAGTGCTTGGCGGTATCCTGATCGGATGTGTCTGCGGTGCATTTAACGGATTTTTAGTATCGTATCTGAATGTACAGCCGATGGTCGCAACGCTTATTTTATTCTCGGCAGCAAGAGCGATCGGTCTGTTATTATGTAACAATATGATTGTGTATGTAAGAGAGGATTCCTTTAAAATTTTTGGTGGATATCTTGGATTTATCCCGACACCGATTGTTGTGGCAGCCGTATGTATCATAATCACTTCCCTGATACTAAAAAAGACGGCGCTGGGGTTATATGTACAGAGTGTTGGTATCAACAAAAAGGCTTCCCGTATTGCAGGTATCAAATCAGAAAGAATTATTTTCCTGTGCTACATTGTCTGTGGACTTTGCGCCGGAATTGCCGGAATTGTGGCATCTTCCCGTATCAGTTCTGCAGATTCTAACAATATTGGATTAAACTTTGAGCTGGATGCAATTCTTGCAGTTGCACTTGGCGGTAACAGTCTTGGCGGCGGAAAGTTCCGTCTTACCGGTTCTATTATCGGTGCATATACGATCCAGGCGATCACGACAACACTGTATGCGCTGGGTGTTTCCACCGAACAGGCACCGGTATACAAGGCGGTCATTGTTATCATCATCGTTGCGATCCAGGCGCCTCCGTTTAAGGATTATATGAAAAAGATGTCTGCAAAAAGACAGCTGGCAAAAGGAGGTGTCGCATAATGAAGAAAAAGAAAATGAATGGAAACACGGTACTTTTGATCATCACAATCGTTTTATTCTTCGTCATGTATGCAGTCGGATGTGCGATTTATGCAAATAAGGGATTTACACACCTGCAGACATTTTTAAATGTACTGATCAATAATGCGGGACTCTTATGCATTACCTGTGGAATGACATGTGTTATGCTGACAGGTGGAATCGACATCTCGGTTGGTTCTCTTGTAGCTATGGACTGTATGTTTCTTGCGGTCGGAATGGAGAGATGGAACATGAACGCAGTGGTTCTTTGTATTCTGGTCCTTTTGATCGGCGTTGTATTTGGAATTGTACAGGGTTTCTGTGTCGGATATTTAAATATCCAGCCATTTATTGTGACGATGGCGGGAATGTTCTTCGCAAGAGGTATGACGGCTGTGATCTGTACGGATCAGGTATCGATCAGCAGCAATGAATTTTTTGTAAAACTTGCAAATGCCAAGATCAAACTTCCGTTTGGATCTTATGTCAATGGTAAAGGCGTGGTACAGGTACCGTTTATCCGTATTTCCGTGGTTGTGGCACTGGTAGTGTTAGTCGTGGTATTTCTGATGCTCCGCTACACCAAATTTGGAAGAAGTCTTTATGCAGTTGGCGGCAGTGAGCAGTCAGCGACCATGATGGGACTTGATGTGAAAAAGACAAAATTAAAAGCTTATGTGTTATCTTCTTTCCTCTGTTCGATCGGCGGTATCTGCTATTGCTTGAATACCATGTCCGGCAACGTGCAGCAGGCACTTGGATTAGAGATGGATGCCATCGCATCATCCGTTATCGGTGGAACGCTCCTGACCGGAGGAGTTGGAAATGTGATCGGTTCCTTCTTCGGTGTACTGATCAACGGTACAATCTCAACTCTGGTAAAGACCAATGGTAAGCTCTTAAGTTCCTGGTCGAGCATCGCAGTTGCAGCATTACTTTGTTTCTTTATTGTGTTACAGAGTATTTTTGCAAAGATGAAAGAGAGCAGTAAATAATAAAGTGAATAAGAAAAAGCTGTCGCACAGAGAAAATTCTCTATTTATGTGCGGCGGCTTTTTGGTATATAATGAAAAGCAGAGGTTATGGGTTCGGAGGAGATATGTTAAACAAAAGGTGGGTATCAGCAGGAATCACGGTACTTGGGGCGATATTTTTGCTGGCAGGATGTGGAGAAAAAAGAGGGCAGCGCACGAATGGACTGGACACGGAGGAGATGGCAGGTCATGATGGGTGTATTGTGGTAGGCTATGCACAGGTCGGTTCAGAGTCAGACTGGAGAACAACGAATACGCAGTCATTTAAAAATATTTTTACGGAAGAAAACGGTTATTATCTGATTTTTGAGGATGGACAGCAGAAACAGGAAAATCAGGTCAAGGCGATCCGCAACTTTATCTTACAGGATGTGGACTATATTATTTTAGATCCGGTTGTGGAAACGGGATGGGAAGCGGTGCTTGAGGAGGCAAAGGAGGCAGGAATCCCTGTCATTCTCTCTGACCGTACCGTGGAAGTCGGCGATGAAAGCCTTTACAGCTGCTGGGTAGGAAGTAATTTTTGTGAAGAGGGAATAAAGGCGGGGGAATGGCTTGAAAATTATTTAAAAGAACAGGGAAGAGAAGATGAGACGATCCATTTAGTCACACTGCAGGGGACGCCAGGTTCCTCCGCACAGATCGGGCGGTCGGACGGTTTTGAAAAAATATTAAAAAAACACTCAGACTGGGTGATGCTTGAAAAACAGTCGGGCGATTTTACACAGGCAAAAGGTCAGGAAGTCATGGAAGATTTTTTAGAGAAGTACGATGATATCGATGTTGTGATCAGTGAAAACGACAATATGACGTTTGGCGTGATCGATGCGCTTGAGGCGGCAGGAAAGAAAATGGGAACAGATGGTGATGTGATCGTGATCTCATTTGATGCAGTAAAAGATGCGCTTACGGTGATGCAGGATGAGAAGATCATGGCTGATTTTGAGTGCAATCCGCTGACAGCCCCTTTGGTCGAACAGACGATCCGGCATATGGAAAACGGGGAAGAGGTCGATAAAGTCCAGTATGTGGAGGAAGGATATTTTGATTACACGATGGATCTGAAATCAATCCTGAAAGACAGATCCTATTAGACAATAGGGAAAGTGTGTATATTGCTTCTTTGGTTTTATTTTTGTATAATATTGAAATAAAATATACTGGGAAATCAAATAAAACAGAGGAGAAGAACAGTATGGCAGAAGAGGAATTTCAGGAACAAAGTTCCGTGAAAACTGAAACTGAAAAAGAGCAGAGCGCCGTGGGAAAGGAAACGGTAAAAGAGCAGATTACCGTGGAAAAGAAAAAAGCAAAAGAACAGAGTGCCACAGAAAAGGAAAAGGTAAATGTAGAGAATGTTATGGAACAGGTAGAAGATCCGGTTATCATAGAGAGCGAAGATGTGAAGATGGAAACGGAACCGGATTATACGCAGATGGAAGTCAAAAATCCACGGATCGGAAAAGTTTTAAAACTCGAAGAAGAAGCAAAGAGGCAGAATGAATTAGAGCAGCTTCGCAGTAAGCGGATCAGACAGCAGCAGGAATATATCAATCGGATGATCGACTCCGTGGAAGCAAATCTGAAAAATACAAAAGAAGAACAGAAGTTAAATGAAGAATTTGAACGCCATATCAGAACGGAAGTTTACCGGATGCATGGCATCAGTGAGGATAAACTTCAGGGCATGGAGGAACGCCGCAATGCATGGTATCAGGGAGCGGCGTTTGCACTGTTTTTTCTGTCGCTGATCTTAGTGGCAGTGTGTGGTGTTTTACATGGGTTTGGTTCGGAACTGTGTATTTTTATGGCATTTTATACGGCAATTGAGGGTACGCTTCTTTCAAATGGCAGAAAACAGGCAGCGTTTTTTGAGGTACTGATCAAGATTTTATATCTGTTACTTTACCCTGTGATGCTGACGGTGTTTGTGTGCTACGAACTGAAATTTAAGGAATATGATATGTTAGTTCCAATCTTTGTGATCGCTGGTGTGGTTGTTCTGATGCTTGGGGCTATATCTTATTTTGCTTACGATCCATACCGCGTGGATAAGCGCAACCGCAAAAAGGCAAACAGTTACATAAAAGAAATGGAGAAGGCGGCTTTAAAGGAAGTGCGTCTGAAAGAAAAAGCGCTTGAAAAACTGCAGCGGAAAAACGAGAAGAAGGCGCAGAGAGAAAAAGCGCGCAAAGAAAAGGAAGAAGAAAGGCGTAAGAAACGGGAAGCACGCAAGGCAGAACGTGAAGAAAAACAGGAGACACGGCAGAAATCAGTAGAAAAAAGCACTGCATGGTGGAAAGAAATTTTTCATAAGAATAAGGAATAAAAGTCTGTTATGGCCCAAAGACCAATAACATATAGAAAAGCAAAAAGAGAGGACAAAATAAAACATGGAAGATTTTAAATTCAGCACACTGGAATATAAAAGACCAGATTTTGAAAAAATAGGTGCGTTTGCAGAGGAGATCACGGAAAAAATCAAAAATGCAGCATCCTATGAAGAATTAAAAGGATATATGGAGCAGATGGAAGATATGTCGAAAAACTTTTCGACTGACTGTACGATTGCCTCCATCCGTCATACTTTAGACACCACGGATGAATTTTATGAAAAAGAAGATGCCTATATCAACGATATGGTGCCGACGGTTATGCCAAAGCTTTTAGCAATGAATGATGCCCTGATGGAATCAAAATTCCGCGGCGATATCGAAAAGGAATATGGAAAACAGTATTTTGCACAGATGGATCTGCAGAAAAAGACATTCTGTGAGGAAAATATCCCATTGATGCAGCAGGAATCAAGACTGTGCAAGGAATATGAAAAAATGATGGCAACCGCAGCAATCCCATTTGATGGAAAAACATTAAATTTGTATGGGGTACAGAAGTACTTTGAACATGAGGACCGTGAAGTACGAAAAGCTGCTGTGGAGGCTTACTCTGATTTTTACCATGGCAATGAAAAACGCCTGGAAGAGATCTGGGATGAACTGATCAAAATCCGTACACAGATGGGAAAGAATCTTGGCTATGAGAACTTTATCCCGGTTGGATATATGCAGCAGGGACGTACCGATTACGGTATGGAGGAAGTGGCAGCTTTCCGCGAGCAGGTGCGTACCGTGTTAGTACCTCTGTGTGAAAAATTATATGAGGCACAGAAGAAACGTTTAGGTGTGGATACACTGATGTTTTATGATGAAAAACGTGTATTCCCGGATGGCAATGCAGTTCCGGCAGGAGATGATGATTTCATGGTGGATCAGGCGAGAAAAATGTATCATGAATTAAGCCCTGAGACAGGAGAATTCATTGATTTTATGATCGATCATGAGCTGATGGACTTGAAAAATAAACCGGGCAAAGCATCCACCGGATATATGACATCACTTGACCGCTACAAGGCACCGTTTGTATTTTCCTGTTTCAATCAGACAATCTTTGATATGCAGGTATTGTCACATGAGTTAGGCCATGCATTTGCAGGATATATGGCAATGCGCAATCAGCCGATCGCAGCATATTACAGCGAATCTACAGATATCGCAGAGATCCATTCCATGGCAATGGAACAGTTTGCTTATCCGTATGCAGAAAAGTTCTTTGGGGAGCAGGCAGATAAATATCGTTTCGCACATTTACAGGATGCTTTGACTTTCGTACCGTTTGGTGTTGCAGTTGATGAATTTCAGCATATCTGCTACAGCAATCCGGATATGACACCGAAGGAGCGCACACTTGCATGGAAGAAATTAGAGGAGATATATATGCCTTGGAGAAAATATGAGGCGGATGATTTCTTTGACCGTGGCGGTTACTGGTATCATAAACTGCATATTTATCTCTACCCATTCTATTATATCAACTATACGTTGACTACAATGGGTGCGATGGAATTTAAGACCAAAGACAGAAAAAATCATGAGGATGCATGGAAAGATTATTTGAATCTCTGCAAGTGTGGTGGAAGTATGAGTTATTTAGAGACACTACGTTATGCACATCTGATGAATCCGTTTGAGCAGGGAACGGTGGAAAAATCCATTGAGCTTGCGAAGAATGACCTGTTAAACAGCAAATATATGTAAAAGAAAATAAGAACCAAAACATACTGTTATCGGAAACAAAAAAGCAAAGAAACGGCGGTTACTTCCGTTTCTTTGCTTTCTTCTTTTTTGCAACGCTGTATCCGAAGGTGCCAAGTTTTCTGCCGAGCAGAAAATAGGCACCGTGAGAGTAAGTGACAAGTCCTGTGTCATTGAGATGAAATGTGTTTTTTTCATCAAAAAATTTATCGTCTACAGTAACATTGACCACATCAGCAAGAAACATGGTGTGGCTGCCGAGTGGCCTTATCTCCCGCACCTTACATTCAATGTTGACCGGACTTTCTGCAATACCAAGTGCAGAAATCTCTTTTGAAGGGAGTGGTGTCAAATGCATTTCCTTGAATTTGTCAATGTCTTTTCCGGAGCGGACACCGCAGAAATCGGTCGCACGGACTAACTGCTCCGTTGTCAGATTTACAACAAATTCGCCGGAAGCTTCAATCATATGGTAGGAGTAACGCTCCGGACGTACAGAGATCGATAACATTGGTGGATTGGTACACACGGTACCTGCCCACGCTACGGTAATGATATTTGGTTTCCCTGCAAGGTCAGGATTGGTGCAGAGCGCATCTTCCTTTCCGTCAGGATACTGGCAGCTTACCATGACGGCAGGCAGAGGATAGAGCATATTGCCGGGTTTGAAATATTGTTTTGCCATAAAGCCTCCATTTATTTCAGCAAAAGATCCATGAGATATGCATAGACATCTTCATTTTGTTTTTTCCAATTATCACAGATGACCTGAGCCTGTTCCCTGGTTTTTACAGTGAGCGTCAGGTCGATCAGATTGGTGTCATGTACACGGAACTGACAGCGTGCAGCATAATCCTGATTTGGTGTTTTGTAATAATCGGCAAGTATGGAATTGACGCTGCGCAGTTCTAATTTATTTTTTTCTAAGAATGCGGTCGTGTCGCGTTCGATTGCAGGCGTGATCTTATCTTTGAAAAAACCAAGTGTCTCTTTGCCGGCAGCAGTAATCGTGTACTGTGTATTACTGTGTGTGGATTCTGCATGGATCAGGCTGGCGTCCTCAAGATCACTCAGTACCTGCTGGACACGAAAATAATCCGTATAATCCTGTTCTAAAAAGAAATTAGATATCTGTGTGTTAGTCAATGGAAAATCCACTTTATCGAGCATGTTTAAAATTGTCAGTTTATAGATTGTGATTGGTTCTGCCATAATATAGATGCCCTCTTTCTTTTATAATCAGATATTCTTTCCCTGCCAGAGGTCACGCTCACGCAGGCGTTTCTGGATCGTATTTAAAACTCTCTTTTTGTCAGTGCTCCATAAAGGGGCAAGTAAAAGATTTCTTGGACCGTCTCCTGTGAGCCGGTGGATGACAATCTCCGGCGGCAGTAGTGCAATGCAGTCTGCAATCATATCACAGTATTCTTCCAGTGTAAAAAGTGGAAATGGATCTGTCATATAGGTCGTCCCAAGATCGGTTCCTTTTAATATATGAAGGAGCTGGAGTTTTATTCCGGTGATCGGAAGGCTGCCAATATAACGGACGGAAGCGAGCATATCCTCTTTAGTTTCACCCGGAAGGCCTAAGATCAGATGTGTAATGACAGGAATTTCTCTTTCATTCAGGGCATTTACTGCCTGCTCAAACTGCGAGAGGGTAAAACCGCTTCGGATTAATTGAAGTGTTTTGTCGTGGATAGTCTGAAGTCCCAACTCGATCCAGACCGGTTTCCTGCGGTTTAATTCGTCGAGGAGATCTAAGACATCCGGCGCAAGGCAGTCACAGCGGGTAGCAATGGACAACGTTGCTACATCAGGTTCCTCGATGGCTTCCGTAAAAATCCGTCTTAAATATTCTACCGGCGCATAGGTATTGGTATATGCCTGAAAATATGCAATGAACTTTTTACAGTCGTTTTTTGCCTGAATGCGTTTCTTAGCAGAAAGAATCTGTGCATGAACAGAGACGTCCGGAGCAGCGGCAAAATCCCCGGAACCACCGGCACTGCAGAAGATGCAGCCACGGTTATCCAGGGTGCCGTCACGGTTTGGACAGGTCATACCTCCATCTAATGAAAGGCGGTAGACCTTTTCCCCGAAAGTCTGTTTTAATTCATAATCTAAAGAATGATACCGTTTATCGCCCCAGATCATCATTTGATATGGGATTTGACAGCTTCGCTTACAACTTCTGCGACACGCGGGTCAAAAGCTTCCGGCATGATAAATTCGTCGCATAACTGATCTTCGGAAACAAGACCTGCGATCGCTTCTGCAGCGGCGAGTTTCATTTCTTCTGTGATCTGTGTGGCACGTCCTTCTAAGGCGCCTTTGAAGATACCAGGGAAGGCAACAACGTTGTTGACCTGATTCGGGAAGTCGCTTCTTCCGGTTCCGACCACGCGGGCACCGGCAGCTTTTGCAACATCCGGCATGATCTCCGGTACCGGATTTGCCATTGCAAACAGGATGGAGTCATGGTTCATGGAAGATACCATCTCCGGTGTTACAATGTTTGGTGCGGAAACGCCGACGAAAATATCAGCACCTTTTAATGCATCGGCAAGTGTTCCATGCTCGTTTGCAAGGTTTGTCACTTCGGTCATTTTCTGCTGCATCCAGTTTAGGTTTGGATAATCTTTTCCGATGATTCCTTCACGGTCACACATGATCACATTTTTAAAACCATATGTTAAAAGCAATTTGGTAATGGCAACACCCGCAGAACCTGCACCGTTTACGACAACACGGCAGTCCTCTTTTTTCTTGCCAGTCACTTTTAACGCATTGATGATACCTGCAAGTACCACGATGGCAGTACCGTGCTGATCATCATGGAATACCGGTATGTCGAGCATTTCTTTTAAACGTTCCTCAATCTCAAAGCAGCGCGGTGCGGAGATATCCTCTAAGTTGATACCGCCGAACGCCGGTGCAATATTTTTGACAGTTGCAATGATTTCTTCGGTATCCTGTGTGTCTAAGCAGATTGGAACGGCGTTGACATTACCGAATTCTTTAAATAATACACATTTGCCCTCCATAACCGGCATCGCTGCGTATGCACCGATATTGCCGAGGCCTAATACAGCACTTCCATCGGAAACAACAGCAACGGTGTTGGCTTTCATGGTATATGTATAAGCTGCCTCAGGATCTTTGGCAATGACCTTACAAGGTTCAGCAACACCCGGTGTATAGGCGATCGCAAGATCTTCGCGGCTCTTTACTTTTGATTTGGCAACGGTCTCTAATTTACCGTTCCACTGTTTATGCATCTCTAATGCTTTATTTTCCATAGTAAAATCTCTCCTGTTATCCTTGTTTTCATTTATGATAACATTAACAATTTCACAAATCAAGAAAAGTTGATGGAGAATTCGGGGAATGTTTGTTGAAAACGTTTGTAATAAAGAATATACTGGATGTAGTGTATTTTTGAGAATGTTTCATTGGTAAAGCTGTTGGTTTGGTAACTGGCAGTATCAGGAGAAAAAATGAGTAAAGTTGATGAGTTACGATTGGGATTTGAAACTGCATATATAAATGGTTCGGTTGCATCTAACAACCTTTATCGGCCGCAGTTTGTGTCCAATAACCATAAAGAGGGAAAGAAGGTGCTTTCATCCGTTGAGGATGAGCTTTTGAAATGTGACAGGTTTCAGATTAGTGTCGCATTTATCACGATGAGTGGCATCACACCGCTTCTTCAGACACTAAAAGAATTGGAAAACAAAAATATTCCCGGGGAAATTTTAACCACAAATTATCTGAATTTCAGTGAGCCTGTGGCATTAAAAAAGCTGAATGATTTATCGAATATTACTTTAAAAATGTACGATGTGGAAGCAGCGAACGAAGGGTTTCATACCAAGGGATATATTTTTAGAAAAGACGAAATCTATCGGATCATTATTGGCAGTTCGAATATTACAAGCGCTGCGCTTACCAGCAATCGTGAATGGAATACAAAGTTGATCTCAACCGAACAGGGGGAGATGGCAAAAGAAATCGTTGCGGAGTTTAAAGAATTGTGGAATTCACCATATGCTTTATCGTTTGATATTTTTTACGAAAATTATAAAGAACGGTATCAGATCATAAAACATCAGAGAGAAGCTGCAAAATTAGATGAGATAACGTCAATTGAAAAATATACGTTACAGCCGAACAGTATGCAGGTTGGGTTTATCACAAATCTGAAAAAAATTCTTGCAGCAGGGGAGAAACGGGCGCTTCTTATTTCTGCCACCGGAACAGGAAAAACATATGCCTCTGCATTTGCAATGCGCGAACTTGGTTTTCGGAGAGTTCTCTTTTTAGTCCACAGAGGGCAGCTTGCAAGACAGACCAGGAAATCTTATGAGAAGGTATTTGCAAACTCAGTATCTATGGGACTTGTTGGTGCCGGTTATTATGAATATGAAGCAGATTATGTGTTTGCGACAGTTCAGACATTGAATCGAGATGAGCATCTGCTTCAATATGCGAAAGATGCATTTGACTGTATTGTTTTGGATGAGGCACATCATGTTCCTGCGGATACTTACCAGAAAATCATGGGTCATTTTACGCCAAAGTTATGGCTGGGAATGACCGCGACGCCGGATAAACGTGATGATAACGTGGAAGGCAGAAATGTCTATGAGATTTTTAATTACCAGATCGCATACGAGATACGACTGCAGCAGGCATTGGAGGAGAATCTTCTTTGTCCGTTCCATTATTTTGGAATTACGGATTTGTCTATGATTGGAGATGAGGAAGCAGCCAGAGATTTTAACATGCTTACCAGTGATGAGCGTGTGAGACATATTGTGAATCAGGCAGATTATTATGGGTACAGTGGCGATAAAGTGAAGGGACTGATTTTCTGCAGCAATATAAAGGAAACAGAGGAACTGTCCGCAAAGTTCAATCAGATCGTTAATCCGGCGACCGGGAAAAATTTCAGGACCGTTGCTTTAAATGGCAGTGCATCGGAACAGGAAAGACAGGATGCATTTGAGCGGCTGGCAATGAATGAGGATGAGAGTTTAGAAAATAGACAGCCGTTAGACTATATTTTTTCGGTTGAAATTTTAAACGAAGGTGTTGATATTGTTGAAGTAAATCAGGTGATCATGCTAAGACCGACGCAGTCACCGATCGTATTTATCCAGCAGCTAGGCCGTGGACTGAGAAAAGCCAGTGGAAAAGAGTATGTAGTTATTTTAGATTTTATTGGAAATTATAATAATAATTTTATGATTCCGATTGCGTTATCTGGAGACCGGACCTATAACAAGGATAATATCCGGAGATATGTTATGGAAGGCGGAAGGGTAATTCCTGGAGCATCCACCGTTCATTTTGATGAAATAAGCAGGAAAAGAATATTTTCATCCGTTGATAATGCAAATTTTAGTGACATTAAGCTTATTAAGGAAAATTATAACAACCTGAAAAATAAACTTGGAAGAATTCCGACACTCCGTGATTTTGATGATTATGGAGAGATGGATGTCATTCGTATTTTTGATAATAATAGTCTTGGTTCTTATTATAAATTTCTTGTGAAATATGAGAAGGAATATACCATTCGCTTATCGGAAGATGAAGAAAAGGTCATTGAGTTTGTTTCAAAGAAGTTAGCAAGTGGTAAAAGAATTCAGGAGTTACAGCTGCTAAAAAGAATGTTAGTATATACGCGGAGCATTTTAAAGATTGGTTTGTTTGCAGGATTAGAGAATGATCTGAAAGCATATGGAAAAGTGATGAGTAAAGATCAGCAGGAGAACATCATTCATGTTATGACAAATGAATTTCCAGCAGGATCGGGAAAGAAAACGTATGCGCAGTGTGTTTTTATCGAGAAAGATGATTCGGATTATAAACCAACCAAATCCTTTACCGAGATGCTTGCCAACAATGATTTTTATAATATTTTAAAAGAACTTGTGGATTTTGGAATCAGCCGTTATAAGAGAGACTACAGTAAGACTTACGAGCAGACAGATTTGGTGTTGTACCAGAAATATACATATGAGGATGTCTGCCGCCTTCTTAATTGGGAGCAAAATGAGGTGCCATTGAATATTGGTGGCTATAAGTTTGATAAAAAGACGAAGACTTTTCCGGTGTTTATCAATTACGATAAAGCGGAGAATATCAGCGATACCACAAGATACGAAGACCATTTTGTTCCGGGCTTTCGAGACCGCTTGATCGCGATTTCCAAATCGGGAAGAAGTATGCAGTCCGAAGATGTACAGAATTTTCTCAGGGCAAAAGAAAGAGGAATCCAGGTGGAATTGTTTGTCCGAAAAAATAAGGATGATAAGATTTCCAAAGAGTTTTATTATCTCGGACACATGACAGCCAGTGGAAATGCAAAAGAGTTTACGATGGCAAATACGGAGAAAACGGCTGTTGAGATAGAGTGGATCCTTGATGTACCGGTTCGGGAAGATATTTATGAATATATTGTCAATGCGTAATTTATGATATGTTTGCAGAATATACAATTTATTATTGATAAACAGGAAAATAAAGATGAACGGAGGGTGTATGAAAGTAATCAGAGTGGTTGCAGCTATTATAAAAGCAACAAATGAAAAAGGTGAGCCAATGATCTTTGCCACGCAAAGAGGCTATGGAGATCTAAAAGGCGGCTGGGAATTTCCGGGTGGCAAAATTGAAGAAGGTGAAACTCCAAAAGAAGCCTTAAAAAGAGAGATTATGGAAGAACTCGACACGGAAATTAAAGTGGAAGAACTCATAGATACGATCGAATATGATTATCCAACATTTCATCTGTCTATGGATTGTTTTTGGTGTGAGATTGTAAAAGGAGAGCTTGTACTAAAGGAACATGAGGCGGCAAGGTGGCTGACGCGGGAGCAATTAGGCGAGGTGGAGTGGCTGCCGGCGGATGTAACGCTGATTGAGAAGGTTGGAGATGAGATGATACAGCATTCTTAAAGGGGATGGTATTATCTAAGGCATGGGGAAAAATGATAAAAAGGGTAAGGAGACTGTCGTATGAATCTGCCGTATAGTGACAATTTAAATATTGGCTATCTGAGCCGGCTGTTTGACCGTAACAGAGTATTTAACTGTTATAAATATTTTTGGATGCTTGCAATTTTAAATAAGATTTCTGCGGAAAAAACATCATTTACTTATAATGAATTATTAGATGAAATGATCGTTCGCGCATGGTATATGGTAACGGAATTTAATCTCAGGCTTGGTCCCTGCAATACGACAGACAACCTGGAAGAGGTAGTAAGATATATTTCCTCAGAGTATAAGCTGGCATCTACAGTAGGAGAAGACAAGCTCTATGAATTTTTAACAACAACAGAAAATGTGAAGATAGAAAAATATAAAGAAAAACTCATCGTCAATGTTCCGTATTGCCTGCAGAGTCCATTTTATTCGGCGATGAAAGCTCCAGGCAAAAGCAAAATAGCAGAAATTAACAGGCAGAAGCATCTGCTTTATTATTTTCTGGATTTTCAAAAGCTTAATACAAGGGTGGAAGTAAACGATGAATGGGTAGAGTATCTGATTCGAAATAAAGAGATCCTAAAAGACTGGGTCAATTACAACCTGATCGAATATTTGCAGGACCGGAATCCGAGTGTGCCTGGTATTGCAGATAAGTTGACAAAACCTAAAAAACGCAATTTAACGAAAGTGACAGGTTACTGGAAACTGCTCATAGAGTTGGATCCATCAATTACAGATATTTACGGAAAGATAAACATGTCAAAAGAAAAAATATCTATTGATCATTTTGTCCCATGGCAATTTGTAGCACATGATGAACTTTGGAATCTCAGTCCAACGACGAAAACGATTAATAGTAGTAAGGGGAACAAACTTCCAAGGTGGGAAGAGTATTATAAACCTTTGGCTGCGTTAGAATACAAAGCTTATCGTATCTGTGACGATAACCCGGTTGCAAAAACAAAGTTTGAGGAATGCGCAAAATATCATATCAATAATATGGATGTTCGAAATAGTCTTTATGTGGAGGGGTTAGATGATAAGCAGTTCCCAGAGAGGCTGGGTAATATATTAAAACCAGTGTATGAGTCGGCGAAGCTATGCGGATTTCAGGAGTGGTAAAGGGAAAGAAAAACAAATATCTGAGCCAATCAATAGAAATGGAGCATTCCTGTTAAGCAACAAATAACTGGTTTGCAAAAAATGAGTGTCCCACATAGAATAATGATTGTTAACTGGCCGGTTGACAAATCATCGTTCAAAGGAGACACCCACAAATGAATTATAAGCAGAATGAAAAAATCAATCAAGTAAAAGAATCAACTTTGGTAGTTGGAATCGATATTGCAAATTCCGCTTCATCGGATCACCAATTCCGCTAGCAACGGATCAGCGTTTCC
>ERZ1026854.432-NODE-432-length-29290-cov-7.377116_pt1 | contig 29290 bp, 22 predicted proteins | sample MGYA00380157_ERZ1026854 | MGnify/ENA primary metagenome ERZ1026854 (study PRJEB33269, sample SAMEA4719793) | human gut metagenome | biome: human-associated habitat; feature: organic feature; material: feces | place: Cameroon | collected 2013-10 ... | reverse complement strand
GTCAGATGTGTATAAGAGACAGTACTTTGGGAGGTGATTCAATGTATTTTCCGGTATCAGCATTACTGATCGAATACATGATCCTGACGGTGGTAGAGAGCAGGGATTCCTATGGTTATGAGATCAGTCAGACAGTAAAAAAAGCTGCTGACATTAAAGAATCTACGCTCTATCCGATATTAAAGAAATTACAGAATGCAGGATATCTGACCACGTATTCGCAGGAGTATCAGGGAAGAAAACGAAAATACTACTCGATTACAGAAGAAGGAAAGGCACAGATCGCATATCTGAGCAATGAATGGAAAATTTACAAAGATACGGTAGATGGGATCATTGAAGGGAGGATAAGAGGTTGAGCAGAGAAGAATATCTGAATCAATTGCACAAATATCTGCGTAAGCTTCCGAGACAGGAATATGAGGACGCGATGGAATATTTTACCGAGTATTTTCAGGAGACAGATGAGGAAGGTGCAGCAGAACTGATGAAAGAACTTGGCACGCCGAAGGAGGCCGCCAGAGATCTTATGACTAATCTTCTGGATAAGAAGATTGAAGATCACCAGAACTATGAAGCAGACGGACAGACCAGAGCCGAACAGAAAGGCTCCGGAAAGCATGTGGTATGGATTGCATTACTGGTGTTATTTGCGGCGCCGGTGGGAGCCCCGCTTCTGGCAACTCTGGCAGCAGTTGTTCTTTCATTAGTCGTGTGTGCATTTGCAGTTCTGTTATGTGTAGTGCTGTTTGCAGCAGCTCTGTTGATGGTTGGTGGTAAGGTTTTTGTTCGTGGTATACTGGCAGTTCCGTTTTCAATGAGCGGATTTGCAATGCTCGCAGGAAGCGGACTGCTGGCTGTAGGAGCAGGCATTCTTGGTGTACTGTTGTGCGTATATCTGTGTAAATGGAGCGGCATGCTGATCGCAAAGCTGGTGCGACGTGTTACAGGCAGAAAGAGAGGTTAGAGTGATGAAAAGATGGGTAAAAGCATGGCTTTCAGCAGGCATCGGATGCTGTGTATGTGGTGCAGTTCTGCTGGGAATCGGTGCTGCAAGCGGTGGAAGTAAATATGTGAAGGAAGCAGATTTGAACCGGCTGGAAGGATCTGCAAAAAGAAGTGATAATGAGGCAGTCCTTGAGAAGACAAAGCTAGATGACTTCGATTCCGTAGATATTTCCATGTCAGATATGAATCTGCAGGTGGTAAGCTCGGATGATCAGTTCTGTTATATTTCTTATCAGGCCTCTGACCAGAAGAAAGAGCCAATCAGTTATCAGGTAAGGGATGGTAAATTAACGATTCAGGAAAATAGCAATGATGGTAAGAGCTATTATCATGTTGATATCGGATTTTTATCAGGACTTTTTGGTGGAAACCTACTTACTACGGATGAAAATGTGGTAACACTTTATGTACCGGAGGGTCAGAAATGGAAGACAGCAAATATCAAATCAGATCTGGGAAATGTGCTTCTGAATGACTGTGAGATTGAAAATGGCACTGTTCAGACGGATTCAGGAGATATGTTTTTTAAAAATTGTGATTTCGATGATCTTAAGGTGAATACGGATATGGGAACCCTTTGTTTTATTGGTAAAGAAGCTGTGATGCGTACTTGGAACATACAAGTGGATACTGAGATGGGAAATATCAATGCAGATGATGCGTTAAGTGGCAAAGTGCTGGAAGATGAGGAAGACAGCGATATTTCTTACACCCAGAAAGGAAAGGGTGGTAATCTGGTGATCAAGACCGATAGCGGAGATGTCAGCCTGAAGTGCAGATAACAAAAACAGCGGTTTGTTCATTTTGACTAAAAAAAAACGGTATTTCAAATAAAGGTTGTCAAAAATTCACCTGTCATTTATAATTTAAAGGATAACAAATCTTTAATGGATGAGGAGGAGTTTCCAATGAACGTTACTGAAATCAGACGTCCAGCTGATATGGAAAGAATTACAACACCAGAACTTGCAAAGGCTTTTATCGACGAGCAGGTTAAACTGATCAAAGAACAGGTAGGAGATAAGAAAGTTCTTCTTGCACTTTCAGGTGGAGTTGATTCATCTGTTGTTGCAGCGCTTCTGATCAAAGCAATCGGTCAGCAGTTAGTATGTGTTCATGTTAATCATGGTCTGCTTCGTAAAGGTGAGCCGGAGGAAGTAATTGAAGTATTCCGTAATCAGATGAACGCAAACCTTGTTTACGTGGATGCGACAGATCGTTTCCTTGAAAAACTGGCAGGAGTCGATGATCCTGAGACAAAGAGAAAAATCATCGGTGGAGAATTCATCGAAGTATTTGCTGAAGAAGCAAGAAAACTTGAAGGAATTGAATTCCTGGCACAGGGTACAATCTGGCCGGATATCCTTGAATCAGAAGAAGGAATCAAGGCTCATCATAATGCCGGTGGACTTCCGGAGGATATGGCTTTTGAACTCGTAGAGCCAGTCAGAATCCTGTTTAAGGATGAGGTTCGTGTTGTTGGTGATGAACTTGGTCTGCCACATGGTATGGTTTATCGTCAGCCATTCCCGGGACCGGGACTTGGTGTTCGCTGTCCGGGTGCCATCACACGTGATCGTCTGGAAGCAGTTCGTGAATCTGATGCAATTCTTCGTGAAGAATTTGCAAAGAACGGACTGGAAGGAAAAGTATGGCAGTATTTCACAGTTGTTCCGGAATTCAGATCTACCGGAATCAAGGATGGCAAACGTGCTTTTGAGTGGTGCTGTATCGTTCGTGCAGTATGCACAACAGATGTTATGACAGCAACTGTTGCTGAAATCCCACACGAACTGATGGTTCATATCACAGATCGTATCACACACGAAGTTGCCGGAATCAACCGTGTACTTTATGACTTCACACCGAAGCCGACTGGAACTGTAGAATTCGAATAATATTCATATCCCTAGAAAACCTTGAATTACAAGGCTTTCTGGGGATTTTTCTTTTCGATGGCTACAAATTGGCTACTATTCGGGACGTAGTTTTGTCGATAATACTTTCGAGTTGGGCAGTTATAAAATATAAAAATGCGGTCATATGACCGCATTTTGTTGACAAAGTGCAAAATATGGTTATAATATATAGTATACGGAGGTGACTGAGTGAGTACAAATCAAGCTAGTGCATCCGATGTATCAGCATTTCTTGCAAAAGCAAAAAACCTAATGGCAGCTGGAAAGTATGTCTTTGTACCTAGAGGCAAAAATATGCAGGCGCTTTCTGATCACGGTTTAACTATCGCTGATGCTAAAAGTGAAATTATAGGGCTGGTAGTCGGAGATTATTATAAAGGACCTAAACAGGATTTTGATCCGGCTCAGCCGGGAGACATATGGGAGTTTAAGAAAGATGTAGACGGTGAGCAATTCTACGTTAAGCTTAAAATCCAAAATAGAAATGGAAAGGATGTTCTTAAATGCCTAAGTTTCCATGAGGATGATTTTAGTTAGGTAAGAGGAGGTGAAAGCAATGATGGAATATTGTGAAGTATGTGGAAAAGAAGTCGAAACTAAAATAATAACTCGCCAAGAAACATTCAAAGTATGTGGTGAAGACATTACAATTGATGCACAGGTATTGGTTTGTGCTGAATGTGGAGAGGAACTGTTTTGCGAAGAACTGGATTCAGCAACGCTTGTCAATGCATATAATGAGTATCGCAGAAAGCATAAGCTTCTTCTTCCGGATGAAATCAAAAAGATAAGAGAGCAGTATGGACTCAGTCAAAGAAGCTTTGCAAAACTGTTGAACTGGGGAGATAAAACTATCTGCAGATATGAGAATGGATCTGTACAGGATAAGGCTCATAATAGCCTGTTACTGTTTTTACGTGAGCCTGAGAATATGAGAACATATTTGACAGAAAATGAAATTGTGCTTGATGAAAGACAGAAGACTAAGTTACTTGATACTGTTGAAAAACTTGAACAAGATACAGAGTATCGTGTTGGAAGAAGATTTTTTGAATTATTTTTCTCAAGAATTCCTTGTGAGGAAAATGGGTTCAAAGGATTTGATTACGAAAAACTGTGTGCAATGGTTCTATTTTTTGCGCATAAAAGCTCAGAGTTATTAAAAACTAAGCTGATGAAACTTCTTAATTATTCAGACATGATCTTTTATAAAGAGAATGGTATTTCAATGTCTGGATTAAAGTATGCCCATTTGCCATATGGTCCTGTGCCTGAGAATTTTGATATGCTTCTCGGCAAGATGACAGCAGATCATATTGCACACATTGAAGTGTTCTATGATAATGGGTATGAAAAGCATCAGGTAATCCCTGAATGTGATATTCCAGAGGGTGTTTTATCCGAAGAAGAATTGGAAGTTCTTGAACGTATATATATTAAGTTTAAGGATTTTGGCTCTGTTGATATTTCGAATTATTCTCATAAAGAGAAAGGATATAGTTCTACAAAGAAGGGCGAAATCATATCATACTCTTATGCAAAGGATATTCAGTTAAATTAATCCCAAAATACAAGCGGCTTCTGATTCATTGCCAGAGGTCGCTATATCTTTGATAAGTCCGGCAACATCCTTTTTATCAAGTGACTCTGTTTCAACACCATTGTCAGAGAGCCACTGTTTCATTTGAACCACGCTGTTTGGATTATCCAGGAAAGATTTTTACACATTTTTTACAGTATCACGATTAAGGATTTTATATACTTTTGTTATCGTTTTTTTGTTTAAAACGATGAAAGAAAAGGATGCCTGGAAGTGAATGCTGTAACAGCAGCCGGGCAAAAGGTGAAGAATGTGATTGATTTCAATTCCAAAAAAGGATTTATCTGCGACATGGATGGAGTCATCTATCATGGAAACAGATTACTGCCGGGTGTGAAAGAGTTTGTGGCCTGGCTTCAGGAAGAAAATAAACAATATTTATTTTTGACAAATAACAGTGGAATGACACAAAAAGAGCTGCGTCAGAAGCTGCTGCGTATGGGACTTGATGTTCCAGAAGAACATTTTTACACAAGTGCATTAGCTACGGCAGAGTTCCTGAAACAGCAGGCTCCGGGCTGCTCGGTGTTTGCAGTAGGAGAAGCAGGACTGACCAACGCATTATATGATGCAGGGATTGTAATGAATGACATGAATCCGGACTATGTTGTGATTGGTGAAGGAAGAAATTATTCCCTGGAAACACTTACCAAAGCAGTTAATCTTGTACTGAATGGTGCAAAACTTATCGGCTCAAATTCAGATGTATCAGGTCCAATTGAAAATGGAATTGCACCTGCCTGCGGAGCATTGGTTGCACCGATTGAAATAGCAACAGGCAAACAGGCATATTTCTGTGGAAAACCAAATCCTCTTATGATGCGGACTGGCCTCAGATTACTGGGATGTCATTCTGAAGAAGCGGTAATCATAGGGGATCGTATGGATACAGATATTATTGCAGGAACCGAAAGTGGTGTAGCAACAGTACTGGTTTTATCAGGAATTTCAGATGAGAATACGCCGTCAAAATACGCATATCAGCCAACCGTTATTTTATCCGGAGTAGGCGAGATTGTAAAAGAAGCTAAGAACATGAATTGAAAATATACAGTTTATTATATGGCCGATATTCTACGGAATATCGGCCGTTTTTCGTACATTTATAATTATATGCCAACAAATTGGCATTGATGAGAAAATAGACGGAGAGTATAATAAAGTGAAAAATATTTGTACTGAAGGAGGGCAGCGAATGGAAACAACAGAAAAAAATCGTTTCAGTATTTTGTTGGAACAACTGATCAATATGGGAGAAGTTAAGAATTCTTCTCTGGCAGCAGCACTTCGATATGATCCGAGTTATATCAGCAAATGGATTACAGGGCGAATACTTCCGGCTGAAAAAACAAAACAGAAAGTGCTTCGGGGGATTAGTCAGGAAATTGTCAGACAGAGTACGCAGAGCGGGATGGAAACGCTGAGTGCAAATTATCAGATTACAGACTGTGAAGAACTGCAGGCTGTGATTTATGACAATTTAGAGGCAGAATATAATTATGTGATGGAATTACAGAAAACATATGGTACATTGGTTGCGCCGAAGATGAGCTTTTTTATGACTTTAAGTCCTGCCCAGTATATTGTGAAGATGCATCATCCGGTGCTCAGACGTGTGAAACAGTTGAACATTGCGGCAGAGATGGATCTGATGGCTTTAAAACATGAATACCGTATGCAGATCATACAGGGAAGTATGCGAAGAGAAGTATACAGAGCGTATCCGGATGTCCATTTTTCCCTGCTCATTCATATTCAGCCTGAAAAAATGAATGTTATAGAAGATACCGTGTTTTTGATGAATGTCATATCAGATATGTCGAGAGTTGATTTTCGATTATACAAAAGCAGTCAGGCTGCAGGACGGATGATTTTTTCTGTTCAGGATGAGTTTATGATCAGCGGTATGCTGGTGGATGAAAAAAGATGCATGGCTGTCAATGTCAGTACAGAGGCTTCGCATTGCCGGAGTATGTTTGAGACTCTGCGTGAATCGTGTACAAGAGATGCTTTGCTTTATCGCCCGTCAACAATTGACGAATCGATCATGGAACATATTTATCAGAGTTCGATGCTTGCTATGAACAGGAACTGGTATATAGGACATCTGACAGAGCATTTTCTGCCGGATGGATTATTTGAAGAACTGCTGGAGACTCTGAAAAAAAGCGTACATGAGGATGAACAAAGTAAAATAGAAGAAGCACAGCTGCGGTATCTGCATGCACTGACCCGGAAAGTATTGGCAGAAAGTCCATCCAGAGTCAGTTTTTGCAAAGAAGCCATTGCACAGCTCGTGATTGAAAAAGAAGTCAACTTTTTTGGCTATCCGATCAGGCTTTCATTGGCACAGGTAAAAACTTATCTGAGGTATTTACAGTCGTTGTGCAAAAATGGAGAAAACCCTCTGGAGATAAAATTGCTCAGTGGACGGCTGACGACGGATTATCAGTATGAGATGACACAATGCATTTTCCTTTCGGACAGCAATTCTTACTTAATATCCAAAACAGAGAACAGAAAAAATAATCTGGCATTGTTCACTCACCCGGATATGACGAGTATTTTTGACAGGTTTTTCCAGGATATATGGAATATTCAAGATGAAAGATGCCTGTCAGAGTCGGCAGAGCAACAGAGATTTTTTGACCATATGATTCATAATACAGAGATTCAGACAGATATCTCATTCAATTTTTAACGCTATTTATCATAAGAATTCAAGTCCGTTCATTTTTTTCTATGTTAAACTGTCCCCATCTTACTCAGGAAGAATATGAAAGGGGAAAATGTTATGAATAAAATGACTGGAAAACCGAGTATTGACAAACCATGGATGCAGTATTATCCGCCACAGCTGATACAGGGGCTTGCGATTCCGGAACAGACAGTTTATGAATATCTTATGGAGAGATGTCCTGGTGATGATGTGACAGCGATACATTATTATGGACGAGATATACAGTGGAAGGAAGTAAAAGAGCAGGTTGATCTGACTGCAAGAGCTCTGCGTGCGATCGGTTTTGGAGAGGGAGATCAGATTCCGATTTTCCTGAGAGCCGTTCCTGAATTTATTTATCTGCTTTTGGCAGCAGAAAAGATAGGGGCATCTGTTCTCTGCAGAGATAACACACTTGAGGAAAACATAGAGGCAGTCAAGAAATCCGGAGCCAAAATGATCATTGCACATGATTTTCTTTCACATGAGGATTTAAACAGATACCGCAAGGAAGCCGGCATTCGAGGAGCAGTCTTGTTAAGTCCGATCCGCAGTGCCATGAGAACCGGGCTGCCGGATTACTGCTGGAACTATCTGGAATCTCTTTATACTGACTATCCTGCCTATGGACCTTATACGATGTCGTGGGATTCTTTTATTGCTGTTGGCGAACAGTTTTCAGGTACTGTGGAGGCAGAGAAAAACATTGACAGACCGCTGTTCAGGGCCTATACAAGTGGCTCAACAGGACCATCCAAGCAGGTGATCCATTCTGCACACACAATGATTGGCAATATGCATCAGATGAATTTCTATGGTGCTTCTTCAGAATTCCGTCCGACCTGGCTGGTTACACAGCTGACTCCATCACTGGTAGCGGTGGTTGTTGCGATGCTTCTGATGCCGTTAGCATCTGATAAACTTCTGATCCTGAGTCCATTTGTTGCACCGGAAGATGTTGATCTGGAAATGATGCATTATCGACCAAACTGCTGGCCATTGATTCCGATGTTTATTGAAATTGTCATGAGAAACGGACGTGTACCGGATGACTATGATATGTCTCATCTGTTTTCAGCAGGTGCCGGCTGTGAGGCTTACAACAACAACCAGTTAAAAAGAGCTCAGAAATTTCTGGAAGATCATCATTGCAAAGCTCGTTTTACAACTGGTTACGGATGCAGTGAAGCCGGATCAAACATGTCATTGCCATTAACAGCTCATCCGATAAAAGATGGAAACGTAGGTATACCGATGCCTCTTACAACGATTTCTATTTTTAAACCGGGAACAGATGAAGAACTGACGTATAACACGATGGGAGAAATCTGTCAGTGTGGTCCGGGAACAATGATGGGATACGATGATCCGGCAGCAACGGAAAGAACGATTAAAATCCATGAAGATGGCAGTCGGTGGCTGCATACCGGTGATATCGGTTATATGACAGAAGATGGAACAATCTATGCTCTGACAAGGGGCGAAGCACCAAGATACGGCGGAGGTTCACTGGCAACATTGCCGATGGAAAACCGTCTTGCAGATGCAGAAGTAGAAGGAATCGATGATGAGTTTTTTGTTATCGTGCAGGATCCGGAACATCACAGATGCTTTATTCCATATTTGTTTGTAGTACTTAATAAAGGTTATACCGTTGATGATATTCGTGAAAAAGTAAAAGAAAGTCTGGAAGACTATATGCAGCCGGTTGACATTATTGCTCTTCCGGAGCGTCCGTTCTTCCATTTCAAAACCAATCGTATCGGATTGATCCATGATATTGAAGCGGGAAAATTTAATAAATAATTCCTCTGTTTCAGAGATGCTCTTTTCCAGGCAGACAAGTGAAATAAAAAATCTGCTGCCCGGAAGGGAGCATTTTTTTTATTATACGTGACAAACATGGTGGAAATCACGTATACTCAAATCAGGTGAAAAAGATCGAAATGAAAGGAAGTAGTTTATGAAAAAATGGAAAAAAATTCTGTCAGTCATGCTTGCTGTCGCAGTTCTGCTTTTGCCTGTGATGGATGTTCCGGTGGAGGCGGCAGACAGCACAAAACGGATAGATGTCCTGTTTACGCATGACACGCATTCTCACCTGGACAGCTTCTCGACAATTGTAAATGGAGAACAAAAAGAAGTAGGTGGATTTGCAAAAATTAAAACGCTGATCAACGAAAAAAAGAAAGAAGATCCGGACACGCTCATACTGGATGGCGGTGACTTTTCAATGGGAACACTGGTCCAGACAGTATATGATACAGAGGCAGCGGAGCTTCGGATGCTTGGATCTCTTGGTTACGATGTGACTACGTTTGGTAATCATGAATTTGATTATCGTTCCAAAGGTCTGGCAAATATGCTGGAGGCAGCCAAAAGCTCCGGTGAGACGCTGCCTGAGATCGTAGTTTGCAATGTGGACTGGGAGAGCATGGAAAAGGCTGGTCTGAGCGATGGTCAGAAACAGATACAGTCAGCATTTGAAACCTATGGTGTGAAGGATTATGTAATGGTTCAGAAGGGTGACGTGAAGATCGCAGTTGTCGGTGTTTTCGGAAAAGATGCCCTGGAATGCGCACCAACCTGTGAATTATTATTCAAAGATCCTGTTGAGGCTGTTAAAGAAACCGTAGAAGAGATCAAGCAAAACGAAGAAGCAGATATGATTGCCTGTGTTTCTCATAGTGGAACCTGGGAGGACGAAAGTAAGTCTGAAGATGAGCTCCTTGCAAAGGCGGTTCCGGATATTGACCTGATCATCAGCGGACATACACATTCAGAACTTCCGGAGGCAATTCAGCACGGAAACACCTATATTGTGTCCTGTGGGGAATACGGAAGAAATCTTGGTTCCCTTTCGATGACTCAGAATTCCGATGGACGCTGGGATCTGAGTTCTTATGAGCTGATTCCTGTATCGGAAGAGGTAGAGGCGGATCAGGAAACCCAGAAACAGATCGATGCATTAATGGATAAAGTAGATACGAATTATCTGGCAGATTTTGGTTATACAAGAAAAGAAGTTCTTGCTGAGAATGACATTGAATTTAACAGTCTGGAAGAAATGGGCACGAAGCATGAGGAACTGAATCTTGGTGACATCATGTCTGATGCATATGTATATGCTGTGGAGAACTCCGCATATTATGACGGAGATCCTGTGGACGTGGCGGTCGTTCCAAGCGGAACTGTGCGTGATACATATACGAAGGGTGACATTACCGTAGAAGATGTTTTCAACTCATTCTCTCTGGGAATCGGAAAAGACGGAGTAGCCGGATATCCACTGATCAATGCCTATCTGACAGGAAAAGAACTGAAGCTGGCAGCAGAAGTGGATGCTTCCGTTTCTGATTTTATGACAACTGCAAGACTTTATTGCAGCGGACTGAATTTTACATACAACCCGCATCGAATGATCCTGAATAAGGTAACAGACTGCTATCTGACAAGAGCAGACGGAGAGAGAACAGAGATCCAGGATGACAAGCTGTATCATGTTGTGACAGATCTTTACACCGGACAGATGCTTGGTTCTGTGATGAAAATGTCATACGGACTTCTGTCTCTTGAACCAAAGGACAAGGATGGAAATCCAATTGAAAATCTGGAAGATCAGGCGGTCATGGAAGGTGACAGAGAATTAAAAGCATGGGATGCGATCGCAAGATATATGCAGTCCTTTGAAGATACAGACGGAGATGGCATTGCGAATGTCTCAGAATATTATGCGACAACACATGGACGCAAAGTCGTGGATGACAGTAAAAATATAATCAGTCTGATAAAAAATCCGAATAAATTTACGGCAATCATAGTGTCGGTTGCTCTGATCATAATTCTAATGATTGTTCTTGTGACAGTCCTGATCCGCAAAGTTGTTCGAAAAATAAGAAAGAAGAAAAACAGGAAAAAAGAAAAATAAAAGGAAAAGTAACTATGTTAACACATTTCAAAGAAAAATATATTGGCAGTGCATCTTTTTATAAGAGATATCTGTGTCTTGCACTGCCAATGATCCTGCAGAATGCTATCACAAATCTGGTTAGCTTTCTCGATAACATTATGGTAGGACAGCTGGGAACGGAACCGATGTCAGGAGTGGCCATCGTCAATCAGCTGATCTTTGTGTACAACCTGGCAATCTTTGGGGCAGTATCGGCAGCAAGTATTTTTGGAGCACAGTATTTTGGCAAAGGAAACCACAAAGGACATATGCATTCCTTCCGGTTTAAGTTATATGCGTCACTGACTATGACGGCGGCTACAATACTCCTGTTTATGACAAAAGGCTCAACACTGATCTCGTTATATCTGACAGATACAACGGGCAGCGGAGCGACAGAAGCTGCCCTGCAGTATGGCCTGGAATATCTTGCAATTATGATGATCGGACTGATCCCGTTTGCGATAAATCAGTCTTATGCAACCAACATAAAAGAAACCGGTCAGACGTTGATTCCTATGATCGCGAGCTTTGCTGCAGTTGGGATTAATGCAGTCCTGGATTATATTCTGATCTTTGGCCTTGGTCCGATCCCGAAGATGGGTGTTGTCGGTGCGGCACTGGCAACTGTGATCGCACGTTATATAGAAGCGCTGATCGTAATTGTGTGGGCCCATACGAACAGAGCGAAAAACCGGTATCTGGAAGGTGCATATCGTGGATTTGGAATTCCAAAGGCAGAGTTTAAAGCAATCCTTATCAAAGGACTTCCACTTATGCTCAATGAAGTCTTTTGGGCGGCAGGTATGACAACCGTGACCCAGTGTTATTCTGTTCGCGGGCTGGAAGTCATTGCTGGTCTGAACATAGCGACAACGATCACCAATCTGTTTAACATCATCTACATTCAGCTTGGAGGTTGTATCAGCATTGTTGTTGGACAGTATCTCGGTGCAGGCAAATTAAAAGAGGCCAAAGATGCCGATAATAAGATGATCGTTTTCAGCGTATTCTGTTGTGCGATAGTTGCCGGAGTGATGCTGATGTTCGGTGGATTATTCCCACAGATCTATAATACATCCGAAGAGATCAAAGCGCTTGCAACCAGCTTTATTGCAGTATCTGCGATCATTATGCCGTTCTGTTCTTTCAGCCACGCATCTTATTTTACTCTGCGTTCCGGTGGAAAAACGATGGTCACATTTTTATTTGATTCAGTATTTACCTGGGTTGTGGTAGTACCGGCAGCTTTTCTTCTGGCCCGTTATACAGGACTTGGAATCGTGAGCGTATATTTCCTAGTGCAGGCAACAGAAGTGATCAAAGTAGTAATCGGATATTTCATGGTAAAAAGTGACGTATGGCTGGTGCAGATGGTGTGACCAGGCTGCTGTTCATAACAACTTGATTTGTGTAAATAGTATATTTATTTTTAAAAATACTTGTAATTAATTGTGCAATATGTTATAATGAGCACATTGAATAAGTAATTGGAAAGTGAAGCTGTGAGAGGAGAGCGAATTCATATCAGCCGAAAGGCTGTTATAGAATGCGCTCTTTTTTAATCTTTGAAATTGCAAGGAGTGAGAGGGTGAGTAGTTTTTTTTATGAAGCAGTCGAGGATAATCCGATTATTGCGGCAGTAAAAAACATGAATGATCTGGAAATCTGTTGTTCCCTGGAGGATATCCGGGTGGTGTTTATCTTATTTGGAGATGTCTGTTCTATTAAAGAGATTGTAGATAAGGTAAAGGCGGCCGACAAGGTCGCAATGGTTCATGTGGATCTGATCAATGGACTCAGCAGCAAGGATATTGTAGTTGAATTTATCCAGAAGAATACAAAGGCAGATGGAATCATTTCCACAAAGCCAACCTTGATCAAAAAAGGCCGGGAACTGGGAATGTTTACAATTCTCCGATACTTTCTTCTTGATTCAATGGCATATGAAAACATCAGGCAGCAACAACATGCAGTGAAGCCTGATTTTATCGAAGTACTTCCTGGCGTGATGCCAAAGATTATTGGAAATGTCTGCAAGATGTCAAGAACACCGATCATTGCAGGCGGTCTGATCTCAGATAAGGAATCTGTGATGGATGCTCTTTCAGCGGGAGCGATCGCAGTTTCATCAACAAATCATGAGGTCTGGATGTTATAAAAAACAACGATATTTACATATTTAATGGAGGAAGAGAATATGGCTAAGTATGTAATGGCTCTGGATGCAGGAACAACAAGTAACAGATGTATCCTGTTCAATGAAAAAGGAGAAATGTGCAGCGTAGCTCAGCGAGAGTTCATACAGTACTTTCCAAAACCAGGCTGGGTTGAGCATGACGCAGATGAAATCTGGGCAAGTATGCTTGGTGTTGCGGTTGAAGCAATGAATATGATCGGAGCAGTAGCAGAAGACATTGCAGCGATTGGTATTACCAACCAGCGTGAAACTACCATCGTATGGGACAAAAATACAGGAGAACCAATTTATCATGCAATCGTATGGCAGTGCCGCAGAACCTCTGAATACTGTGACAGCCTGAAAGAAAAAGGACTTACCGATAAGTTCAGAGAAAAGACAGGTCTTGTTATTGATGCATACTTTTCAGGAACAAAGGTAAAATGGCTTCTTGACAATGTACCGGGTGCAAGAGAACGTGCAGAAAAGGGAGAATTATTATTTGGTACCGTTGAGACATGGCTGATCTGGAAACTGACAAAGGGTGCCGTTCATGTAACAGATTATTCCAACGCTTCCCGTACTATGCTGTTTAATATCAACACTCTGGAATGGGATGATGAGATCCTTACAGAGCTGAATATTCCAAGATCCATGCTTCCTGAACCAAAACCGTCAAGCTGTGTATACGGAAAAGCAGATCCGTCCTTCCTTGGTGGAGAAATTTCGATCGCAGGCGCAGCAGGTGACCAGCAGGCTGCACTGTTTGGACAGACCTGTTTCAACGCAGGTGAAGCAAAGAATACATATGGCACAGGATGTTTCCTCCTGATGAATACCGGCGAAAAACCAATCTTCTCAAAGAATGGTCTGGTAACAACTATCGCATGGGGACTTGATGGTAAAGTAAATTACGCACTGGAAGGTTCTATCTTTGTAGCAGGAGCTGCGATCCAGTGGCTGAGAGATGAGCTTCGTATTATTGATTCCGCACCGGATTCCGAATATATGGCTAAAAAAGTAAAGGATACCCATGGTTGTTATGTAGTGCCGGCATTTACAGGACTTGGTGCACCGCACTGGGATCAGTATGCAAGAGGAACTATAGTGGGAATCACACGTGGTGTAAACAAATATCATATTATCCGTGCGACCCTGGAATCCATTGCTTATCAGGTAAATGATGTTCTGGAAGCTATGAAGGCAGATTCCGGAATCGATCTTGCAGTACTTAAGGTTGACGGTGGCGCAAGTGCAAACGATTTCCTGATGCAGACACAGTCTGATATCATCAATGCACCGGTTAATCGTCCGCAGTGTGTAGAGACAACTGCAATGGGAGCTGCTTATCTTGCAGGTCTTGCAGTAGGTTACTGGACAAGCAAAGAAGATGTTATCAAAAACTGGGCAATTGACCGGACATTCGAGCCGCAGATTTCTGATGAGGACAGAGCAAAACAAATCAAAGGCTGGAACAAAGCTGTCAAATATGCCTATGGTTGGGCAAAAGAAGATTAAATTTATTAACTAAAAAGAGTAGTGGCATGAGATGAGAGAGCCTGGCAGGATAAGCGCATAGAGTATGCGTTTTCTTGGCAGGCTCTTTTTACAAATCAGTTTAAGGAGTGATCTGGGAATGTATGATGTAATAATTATCGGAGCGGGAGTTTCAGGTGCGGCAGCAGCAAGAGAACTATCACGATATAACGTAAAAACATGTGTGATCGAAAAAGAAGAGGATGTATGCTGTGGCACTTCCAAAGCAAACAGTGCGATTGTTCACGCCGGTTATGATGCTGCAGAAGGGTCACTGATGGCAAAACTGAACGTACGGGGAAATCAGATGATGGAGCAGCTTTCCAGAGATCTGGATTTTCCATTTAAGCAGAATGGATCTCTGGTTGTATGTGTGCATGAAGAGGACAGGCCGCAGCTTCAGGTACTGTACGACAGAGGCGTTGCAAATGGGGTTAAGGGTCTGAGAATTCTTGACCGTGAGGAACTGAAAGAAATGGAACCGAACATTTCCGACGAAGCCTGCGCTGCACTTTATGCACCTTCAGCCGGTATCATTTGTCCGTTTAATATGAATATCGCAATGGCTGAGAATGCATATGCAAATGGCGTAGAATTTAAATTCGATACGGAAGTTACGGATCTTAAACCAATAGAAGAAGGCTGGGAAGTTCATACAAATAATGGAGTTTTCCAGACAAAATACGTAGTGAATGCTGCCGGAGTTTATGCCGACAAATTCCACAATATGGTGAGTGAGAAGAAAATCCACATTACTCCAAGAAGAGGAGATTACTGTCTGCTGGATAAGAGCGCAGGAAACCATGTAAGCAGAACCATCTTCGCACTTCCGGGAAAATACGGAAAAGGAATCCTGGTTACACCGACGGTTCATGGAAATCTGCTCGTTGGACCGACAGCAATTGATATTGAGGATAAAGAAGGAACTAATACCACAAGAGAAGGTCTGGATCAGGTTCTTTCAAAAGCAGAAATGAATGTAAAAAATATTCCACTTCGCCAGGTGATTACTTCATTCTCCGGGCTTCGTGCTCATGAAGACGGACATGAATTTATCATCGGAGAAGTAGAGGATGCAAAAGGCTTTATCGACTGTGCCGGTATTGAATCACCAGGTCTTACCAGTGCCCCGGCGATTGGCGAAATGGTAGCACAGATTCTGAAAGAAAAAATGAATCTTGAAGAAAAAGACGATTTTATTGCAACAAGAAAAGGGATTCTGGATCCGAATGCCCTCAGTAAAGAAGAAAGAATTGCCCTGATCAAAGAGAAACCGGAATATGGAAACATTATCTGCCGTTGTGAAATGGTCACAGAAGGAGAAATCATCGACGCGATCACAAGACCTCTTGGAGCCAAATCTCTGGACGGAGTAAAGCGCAGAACAAGAGCAGGTATGGGACGCTGTCAGGCAGGCTTCTGTTCACCGAAGACCATGGAGATCCTGGCTCGTGAACGTCATGTGAGCATGTTTGACATTACGAAATCCGGTGGAAATTCCAGAATTGTCACAGATCATAACAAGGATTCGTTATAAAAGGGAGGCATTGCATCATGAGAGCTTATGATATTGTTATCATCGGAGGAGGACCGGCAGGACTTGCAGCTGCGATTTCTGCGAAAAAAAGCGGAGCAGACAGTATCCTGATCCTGGAAAGAGACAGAGAACTTGGCGGTATCCTGAATCAGTGTATCCATAACGGATTCGGACTTCATACATTTAAAGAAGAGCTGACCGGCCCGGAATATGCAGGACGTTTTATCGAACAGGTAAAAGAGCTGGATATAGAATATAAATTAAATACCATGGTCATGGACATCAGTCCGCAGAAGATCGTTACTGCAATGAACAGAGAAGAAGGTCTCTTCGAGATTCAGGCGAAAGCAGTAGTACTTGCAATGGGCTGCCGCGAGCGTTCCAGAGGAGCACTCAACATTCCGGGATATCGCCCGGCAGGCATTTTCTCCGCAGGTACTGCACAGAGACTTGTGAATATCGAGGGATATATGCCTGGCAGAGAAGTAGTGATCCTTGGTTCAGGAGATATCGGACTGATCATGGCAAGACGAATGACTTTTGAAGGTGCAAAGGTTAAAGTAGTTGCAGAACTGATGCCGTATTCCGGCGGACTCAAACGAAACATCGTACAGTGTCTGGATGACTATGGAATCCCGTTAAAGCTCAGTCATACAGTTGTTGATATCAAAGGAAAAGAACGTCTGGAAGGTGTGACACTGGCACAGGTTGACAGTCATGGAAAACCGATTCCGGGAACAGAAGAAGAATACAGCTGTGACACACTTCTTCTTTCCGTAGGTCTGATTCCGGAAAATGAAATCTCCAGAGGTATGGGTGTGGACATGAACCCGGTCACTTCAGGACCTAAGGTAAATGAAAGTCTGGAAACAAGTATTGAGGGTGTCTTTGCCTGCGGAAATGTACTGCACGTACATGATCTGGTTGATTTTGTATCCGAAGAAGCAGGAACAGCAGGAAGAAATGCCGCTGAATATGTAAAAGCCGGAAAAGAACGGAAAGCCGGTGAGAAAGAGATTCAGATAAATCCGGTTGAGGGTGTCAGATACACAGTTCCAGGAACTATCAACGTAGATCGTATGGACGAAAACCTGACCGTGCGCTTCCGTGTCGGCGGTGTTTACACAAACTGCTACATCAGCGCATACTTCGATGACGAAAGAGTCATCCACAAAAAACGTCCGGTTGTTGCACCAGGCGAAATGGAAGAAATCAGGCTGACGAAGGAACAGCTTCTGAAATATCCGGATCTGCAGACAATTACGGTAAAGATCGAGGAGGCGTAGACGATGGAAGAAAGAAAATTGACATGTATCGGCTGTCCGATGGGCTGCCCTCTTACCGTTGTGATGAATGGAGAAGAAGTCGTCAGTGTCACAGGAAATACCTGTAAACGAGGCGGCATATACGCAAGAAAAGAAGTGACAAATCCTACAAGAATTGTAACTTCTACTGTCCGTGTATCAGGCGGAAGTATTGACATGGTATCAGTAAAGACAAAAGAAGATATTCCTAAGGGAAAAATCTTTGAGTGTGTAAAGGCACTGAAGGGTATCGCCGTTCCGGCACCGGTACATATTGGAGATGTAATCCTCAGAAACGTTGCAGATACCGGTGTGGATATTGTTGCAACGAAGAATGTTGAATAATAAAGAATGAACAAAAAATGCAGGAGATTAAAAAGGATAAAAAGTCTTTTCAATCTCCTGTTTTTTTGATGGGTTTTGTGGGAAAATGTGGAAAAAGGATGATAATGACAAAAAACCGGACGAAAGTGCAAAAGAAAACAACAAAAACAGACAAATTGTGAAATTTGCTAATTGACAACATATAGAAAACTATATAAAATATAGTGCTAGTGATTGACGATTTTTGTTGAATATGTCGATTTTGTTGGGCGGAACCCGGAGTTGGAATATGAAGAAGAATAATACTAAAAAGAATGATTTGAAGCATCTGAGCAGAAGAGAATTGATTGAGTTGATTTGTGAGATGAAGAAGACAAATCCTTCCCTGAATGTTCCGGAGCTAAAAGAAGCTGAAAAAGAACAAAAAAGGTTGAGACGCCGCGCGGCTTATCGTCAGACCTTTCGTGGAACAATCGCCGTCCTGATCGTTGTGGCAGCCGTTTCTGTTCTTGTGGCGACTTTATGGATGCCGGTTTTGCAGATTTATGGTTCTTCCATGTCACCGACTCTGGAACCGGGTCAGATTGTAGTTTCCGTAAAAGATAACCGACTGAAGACAGGAGATGTTGTAGCGTTCTGGCAGGGAAACAAGCTCCTGATCAAGCGTGTGATCGCAGGTCCCGGACAATGGGTTGATATTGATGCAAACGGGACAGTGACAGTTGACGGACAGATTCTTGATGAACCATATCTTAAGGAAGCATCGCCTGGAAACTGCGATATTGAGCTTCCGCATCAGGTGGCAGAGTCGCACTGGTTCTTTATGGGAGACAACAGAGAGACATCGGTTGACTCGAGAACAGCATCGATAGGCGATATTTCAGAGGATCAGATTGAAGGACAAATTATATTTCGAATCTGGCCGCTACAGGAAGCAGGCAGAATAAATGCAGTAAATAAGTAACAAAAGCGGACCGTGAAGGTCTGATTTAAATGGAAAAGTATCGAAGGGGAAGACTGAAAAAGAGAGGCATCAGATACATACCGGAAAAGAGAAGGTGGTAACTGTGCAAAACAAGGGAACGGATTATATCAGGAAAATATTAAATGACAAGGCACGGCTGAAACGCTGGAGAAAAGTAATGATGTGTCTTTCATGTATAGTTGTTTTCTGTACAGTATATGTACTAATCCTTCCGGCAATCACGCTGGAGAGAAAGACGACATGTGGACAGGAAGAACATGTCCACACAGAGGAATGTTATTCCGCGGACAGTCAGCTGATCTGTGGCAGAGAGGAACATTTGCATACGGAGATATGTTATGCGACAGCTGATCATATTCCAGACATCCAGTCGGATGCGGCGGAATGGGAGGAGAATCCTGTACAGGAAGATGACGGAAATATGGTTCAGGATGAAGGCGATGCCGGAGAGATAGAATTCATGCCGGATGAGTCATCCGATCAGGAGGCTGACAACATCGAAGTTGCAGAAGATACGGCAGAGGCTCAGGAGGCTGATTTCACCTCAGGAGACGAGGGCAGCATTGAGGATACGGCAGAGCCGACAGCTACACCGATACCGGATCAGAATTCGGCAGGCGGATTTGATCTGAGTGCTGAGACCAGTGCAGAAAAACGTGAGTCTGTTAAACTTTCTTATAAAAAAGAGGATGGAACATGGCAGGAATTTGGTGATAACAGCGATAATGTTCCTGAGGTATCTGGAAACCCTCCAATTAGATTGGAAGTCAAATATAAGGATGTACAGATTCAGTATTTGATGGATTCATATAATTGCACACTAACATATCAGCTTCCGGATTTGCTTCGTGATGCAAAAACAGCAGGCAAAATTATGGAAGGAAACCAGCATGTTGGAAACGTTACCTGTGAGGATGGAAAAGTCGTTGTCAGGTTTTTTGACTACTATCTCAAAGGATTACAGAATAATGGAAAGACTACAATTGCCGGTGATTTTTATGTAGAAGGCGATGTGGATTTGAGTAAGCTGGATCAGGATGGTAAAGCAACAGTGTCAACGGCAGATAAGACCTATCAGTTAAATTTCGGACCTGATGCCGTTGCGAAGTATGGAAAGATAAACATTGAGAAAAAATGTATCAGTCAGCAGGCGATATCCACAGAAAGTGGAAATTACCTTGCATATACAATTACTGTGACGGCAGGGGAAGATGGATGCCCGGATGTCTCAGTGGTTGACACGATCGTGAACGTGAACAGTTCGAATTGTGTGGCTTCTTATGTGGGAATCAATACGACAGAAAAATCACTTGAAAATAGTGAGAATGCCCAGAATCCATATGAGACGATTGCAGCAGATAAGCATCATGGAACAGTCTATCTGGGAAATATGACGGCTGATTCAACAAATCCTGTTCCAACACCAGGAGCGGCAAACATTACTGCACCGGGAAATATGGTCTGGAAAATTGGCAATATGGAAGCAGGAGAGATCCGCACGCTTACATATTATGTGAAGCTGAAAGATGATGTTGGTTTAAACGGCAATGAGATAAAAAATAAAGCAGACGTATATTCCAAAGCTTATGAGAGAGCTTATCATGAGGCATCTTTTATACCGAAAATTGACTACACAATGCCGAAGAGTCATAATGAAAATATTGTTCGGAACAGTGATGGAACATATACGATCACATATAAAATAGAGTTTAATCTGGATAGGAATAACAGTAATTATGCTTTAAAGAATCTTGAATTTAGAGATTATCTGGATGATCAATCCGATAATATTCATACGGATTCAAAGGCACTCCCATATATTAGTTACGATCGTGATTCAGTAAAACTATATAAGAATGGAAATGAATTGTCTTCAACAGATTATACTGTAAGCTGGGCAGATGGTAATAATAACTATGTAACGCCCTGGAATGATTCAAATAATAATCCAACTCGATTTAAGATTACAGGGGCAGAGGGTAAACCGATAACTGTAACCCCGGGTGATTCCTACTATGCGACTTATACAGTCACAGTGAAGCCGGAAGCACTGGCAGCAATGCAGGCAAACAATGTAGATGTGAAAAACCGATATTATGTACATGTATCGAATGCGAATTCTAATTTTGGAGACGCTCTTAACAGAGTTTATGACAGCGCAAATGTTGGAAACTATAAATGGGATGAGAAAATAGTCGGAACCGGAACTGCGACAGACCAGACGATTGAAATGGGAACAGATGCGAAATATGACCTGACATCTGGAACTGTTAAGCCAGATACTTCGACGGATCCCTCTTTCACCGTCCCTGCCGGAAGCTACCCATATACCGTAGATGTCAACCAGACACTGGGTGAGTGGAATGTGAATCAGGTAGAGATGAAAGATGAGCTTATTCCCAATGATAAGATGAAATATATCGAATATGCAAAAGCAGAAGCCTGTGAGTACAATGCAGATACGAACACATATGACGTAAAAGGCACAAAATGGGTGAAGATTGCCGGTTTAAGTTCGTTTAAACTGAAACCATCGGATCTTGGATGGACAGATGTAAATTATGCATATAAATTTACCTACTATGCAATGCCGGCAAATGCTAATTTCAGTAGTGCTAAGGTAAATAATAAATTTTCACTGTCAGGAAACGCAGTGAAAGATGGTGCGCCATTTGATATCAGCAATATATATTCCCAAAAAGAGATAACCGTCTCCGGTTCATTCAAAATGAATGTCAAAAAAGAATCCTGGTATTATGAGGAACCAAAAACAGACGCGACAACCTGGCAAAATGGAAAACTCTACTGGGTGATTGAAGTATCAGGAACGGCAATTAAGAAGGACACATATTTCCGGGATGCCATATCAAAGGATTCAGGTCTGACAGACTCTTATCTGCATTCAGATTCACTGGCAGGAATTTATATGGGAACATTGCCAGAGGGAAAGACAATCATCGGGTACGGCAGTCTGGAAGAACTTCAGAAGACTGGAGGACTTAACAATGTAACTGAAAAGTTTTCGGCGGAACTGACTAACGGTAAAAGCTTCACGGGTACAGGTAATTACAGTGAACTGTCATTAAAGGCAAAGGAACAGATTACGCTTGGAGAGGCTAAGCTTTACTTCATTGTAAGGACAGAACCTCAGTCGCTGCCCACAAAATATCGTGATGCTTTTACATATAGAAATCATATCAGTACAAGTGATAATGGCAATACCTGGATTGACCATGGCAGCGCAGAAAAGCTTCTGTGTGGAGGTGCAGATATCCTGAAGGAACTTGGACAGACATTTACCTATGATGGAACAACAGTAACCAGCAAGAAGGATGGTGCAGATCAGGGAAATAGCAATACGATCGTCACAAATGGACTGCCGGGTGCAGGTCAGTATGCGTCCTGGGCATTTAAGGTGAACTATGCAGGTGAACTGTTAGGAACCTATCGGGTTCTGGAGACGATACCGAATGGTATGGAACTGGCATATATTCGGATTAAATGGGTTGGAGGTCAGAACTTTGATACAATTAACTCAAAAGAGAATTCAGACCTGGAGGCATCTGGTTGGACAAAAAAAACAATTTCAGCTGCAACGGATAATGGAGGACGATCTAAGGAAACAACCTATTATGTCAAGGGAAAACAGGCTCTGATTGAACTGGGTGATTTTACAGCAGGGAAAAAGAGAGATGATTATTCTGTTGATGTTCAGGTTGTATGCAGGGTGACAGATCCGGATGTGCTGCTTGGAGGAGAAACAAAGACATTTACAAATAAGGTTACACTCCAGACAGAAGGTGGACAGAATATCAGTACAGCAAGCAGTCCGGCAACTATAACACCGAAGAAGCTTGAAAAAACATATACGCCAACAAGTCCGGCAAGTGAGAAAATAATTTTCACAATTGAGGCAAATCAATTCGGAGAGGCACTTTCGACAAAAGATGGTACGACACTTACATTGATTGACAAACTGAGTTCCACGCTGATTCTGGATACGGAAACAATCAAAGTAATTAATTCAAAAACGAAAGATTCTGTTACGGATTATACAGCTTCGCTTGATCCGGATAATACGCTGAAAATAGTGATTCCCCGTAATGTGCCGGTTACGATCACCTATACCGCAACAGTAAATGCCCCACCGAGACAGACAGTAGGTTTCTCAAATGAAGCGTACTGGGAGCATTATTCTCCGTCCAGTGGAACCAAGGTGGAAGAAAATAATTATTCATATGCTGCAGGTGGAACAGTAACAACTGGAAATAATATTAAACTTAAGATCATCAAAAAGGATCAGAATAATCTGGCAGCTACATTGCAGGGGGCTGTATTTGAGATGGTTCCGTGCACAGTGGAGAATAATCAAATTAAAGTCGATACAGCTACTGCTAAGAAGTGGACAGGAACGACAGATCCAAAAGGGGAAATTCTCTTTGGAGAAGGCTCAGCTTCAAACTATGCAATGGAGTATAACACCATCTATAAAGTGACCGAGACAACGGCACCGTCCGGATATGTGGCAGACAGTGAACCAATTTACATTATGGTTCCGAGGAAAGAAGATGGTGCGTCAGATTATTCGGATGACGTGAAAGAATGGATGAAGATGAAGGATCCGAAAACAGAGAAGCCATTGATCAATATACAATATCAGGCAACCTATGAACTGACTGTTCTCAATCACAAAGGTGAGATTACGGTTGAGAAGAAGTTCAGGGATCCCGGTGGTCATGCTGCGTATCCGGTGAGCGGAACGTATACGTTTGGACTGTATGAAAATGCAGATGGAACTGCTGGACCGCTTCAGACGATTACCATTACATATAACGCAGCAGAGACAGATTCCAAGACAGCAAAATTCACGAATTTGGAATTGTCAAAGACATATTATGTTTTTGAACTTGATGATAACGGAAATCCGATTAAAAATTCCACTACAGTTGCGACTGTGAACAAAATGGAATATTTTACATCGTATGAGAACAAAACGACTGCAGGTGCAGCACCAGAGGGAAACAGCGCAGTCAGTGGAGACACGGTGACAGTTATCAACCAGAGCCGTGTGAAAGAACTGCCTTCTACAGGCAGTTATGGATCCCTTATTTACAGGTTGGCAGGCACGATATTAATACTCTTCGCGGGACTGCTGGTACTGATAAACATAAAGAAACAAACCTGTAATAACAGGTAATAAAAAAGGGTGTGCTTTACTCTTCCGGAAAAAATTGAATTATTCGGAGGAGCAGTAACGCGAAAACAAGGAGGAAGAAAATGAAACTGATTAAAAAAATCGCCGCAATAATGCTCTCCATTATGATGGTACTGGGAATGGCAAGTGTGGTAAGCGCGAGTGAAAGTGGTTCAACAGCGGCTACAGGAAATGGAAAGATTACAATTACTAATGCAATACCGAAACAGACATATAAAATTTATAGAATTTTAGAGTTAGAGAGCCATGATACAACTACAGGAAGCTATGCCTATAAAGTAGCCGCAGGATGGGATGATTTTATCACAACTGGTGAAGGAAAAAAATATCTGGAAATCAAAGATGGTTATGTAAAGTGGAAAGGTGCAACAGATAATGCAAGTGTTGCAGAATTTGCAAAGGAAGCATTGGCATATGCTAATAAAAATAACATGAGTTATGACAGAATAGAAACAGCTCCAGATGCTACAGCAGGAGAAACTACTTCAAAAGTAACATTTTCTAATCTTCCGCTTGGATATTATCTTGTAGATTCAAGCGTGGGTGCACTTTGTTCACTTGATACGACAGCTACAGAAGTGAATATCCGAGAAAAGAATGGTGTTCCTTCAGTAGAAAAGAAAGTTCAGGAAGATTCTAAAGTAGGGAAAACTGATGAATGGGGTGACAGCAACACAGCTGACATCGGACAGACTGTAAACTTCCAGACTACAATCACAGCAAAGCCAGGTGCACAGAAATATGTACTGCATGATAAAATGGATGCAGGATTAACATTTGGTGGCACTGTAACTGTGAAGAGAGGAGATACTATTCTTACTACTCCTAATGATTACAGCTTAATAACAGATGCTGCTAATATCACCGATGGTTGTACATTTGAAATTGCTTTTACTCCGGCATTCTGTGACACACTTAAAGCCAACGACCAGATCATCGTTACCTACTCTGCAACTCTGAATGAGGATGCAGTAATTGCAAGAGAGGGCAATAAGAATGAAACATGGCTGAAGTATGGAGATAGCAATGAAACAAATCATGATACAACAACTACAAAAACCTTTGAGCTTCCAGTATTCAAATACACAACAAAAGATGGTAATGAAATAAAACTTGCAGGTGCAATCTTCACATTAAGTAAAAATTCTGATGGATCAACTCCAATTGAACTTGTAAGTGTTAGCGAAAATACTACAACAGGCGACATCTATCGTGTAGCAAAAGAAAATGAAGCAACAGGAACTACGAAAACAGCAGTAACTACTACAGCTTCCGGTAAATTCACAATCAAAGGTCTTGATGCTGATACATACTACCTTACAGAGACAAAGCAGCCAGACGGTTATAACAAACTGTCTGCTCCAATAAGAGTAGTCATTGCTGAAAATGGAAGTATTACTGTTGACGGCCAGACAGCATCTGAAGTTAAAGTCGAGAACAAGACAGGTTCCGTCCTTCCATCCACAGGTGGAAGCGGAACAACCCTGATCTACATCCTGGGTGCAGTTCTTGTACTTGGATCCAGTGTGGTACTGATCACAAAGAAAAGAATGAGATAATCATTTTATAAAAGAATCAGGTTATTACAAAGAGCAACATATTTTTGCTGTACAGGGAATATTTTCATTTCCTGTACAGCAGCAAGGAGAGGATTGTAACATGAGAAAGCATATTTCGACAATTATTACAGCAATTATCTTTCTTACAGGTCTGTCCTTGCTGCTGTATCCGACAGTAAGTAATTTCTGGAATTCGAAGCATCAGACGCAGGCGGTTGCAGAGTACTCGGATCGTATCGAAAAGATGGGAGTACAGGAGAAGAAGCAGGCTCTGGAGCAGGCAGCACAATATAATCAGACGTTGGTTTCAGATGCAGGGCGTTTTACTCCGTCAGAGGAGCAGGATGCTTTGTATAAAAGTCTTTTGAATGCAGACGGAACAGGAATGATGGGCTATATCACCATACCTGAAATCAAATGTAAGCTTGCCCTTTATCACACAGTGGATGATTCCGTCCTGCAGGTAGGCATCGGTCATCTGGAAGGCTCCAGCTTACCGGTAGGAGGTACCGGAACACACTGTGTTCTTTCCGGTCACAGAGGACTTCCGAGTGCGAAGCTCTTTACGGATCTTGACAAGCTGCAGAAGGGAGATGTTTTTCTTCTTCATATTTATGATCAGGTTTTTACATATGAGATTGACCAGATTCGTATTGTGGAGCCGGGAGATTATGGGCCGCTTGAGATTGAAGAGGATAAGGATCTGTGTACCCTTCTTACCTGTACACCATATGGAATCAATACACAGAGATTGCTGGTGCGTGGACAGAGAATCGCGAATCGTGCAGGTGATGATTCCAGGATCACTTCGGATGCCGCAAAGATGAACACAGTGGTTGTTGCAACAGGTATCGCAATTCCTCTGCTTGTTATTAGTTTTATTGCAGTGGATGTGTCGACCCGGCGTTCCAGAAAGAAGAAAGAAAAGCAAAAAGGTAACCATACGAAACAGAAGTAGAACCAGCAGTGGGAGAAGAAGATGAAGTATCGAAGGATGAAAAACGGTCGCAGACGAGTCAATAATATAATATTTATGCTGGCTTTTGTCGCTGCTCTTGCCGGGATGGCGATGAAGGTGCCGGTTCTGGCGGCGGAGAAAGCGGATGAGACAAAAGGCAGTATCTCGCTTATCTGTCCGGCGGAAGGGATGGAGATTTCCCTGTATCGTGTGGCAGACTATGAAGACAGTTTCACATTGACAGGAAAATTTCAGAATTATCAGGTTTCTCTGGATCAGAAAGACCAGGACGGATGGAAAGGTGCAGCACGTGCTCTTGAGGACTACATCGGTCGTGACGGACTTAAAGCAGATATAGTGAAGAAATCAGGAAATGACAAAATTGCATACTTTGAGAATCTCTCAAGAGGACTTTATCTTGCAACCGGACAGACAATTGAAGTGCAGGAAAAGGGAAAAACAATGGTCTATGTTCCGAATGCTTCGTTGATCGTACTTCCGGATACCAGAGAGGAAGACCCGTATCATATATCTCCAGAACTAAAATATGATGATAAGGAAAAATCAGAGGATTCACAGACGAAGCTCCGTGCCCTGAAGATATGGAAGAAGGATCAGAAAGAAAAACGTCCGACTTCTGTGACGGTTGAACTGCTCAGGAAGGATGCGAATGGAAAGGTAACGGTTGTGGACAGCCAGATTCTGAGTAAGGAGAACGGATGGGCTTATACCTGGGAAAATCTTTCTTCGCAGGCACGCTGGAGTGTATCTGAGAAAGACGTGCCGTCCGGTTATACGGTAAGTATCCGGCAGCAGGGAAGTACTGTGATGGTGACCAATACAGCAAAGAATCCGGAACAGACGGAGAACGGGGGAAATAATACCGAAGGAAATAATACCAGAAAACCGGGGCAGAAACTTCCTCAGACAGGACAGCTCTGGTGGCCGCTTCCGCTTCTTCTGCTTGCAGGTGTGAGTTGTCTGATGATTGGCAGAGTATTAAGGAATTCCGGAGACGAAAAGAAGAAAAGGAATGCGAGATAAGAGAAAAAATCGAATTGGGAAAATAATTACAGTTGCCGGGCTGGCTTTTCTTGCAGCGGCAGTTCTGCTTCTGGCGTATAACCTGTGGGACAGTCAGCGTGCTCAGCAAAGCCAGGAGGAAATCCTGGCAGAATATCTGGAAGAAAATAAGAATGCTTCAGAGGAGCCGGAGAACACAGAGAAAGATATGCTGCTCAGTCAGAATCTGCCGGATTATATACTGAATCCGGACATGGACATGCCGGAAGTTACACTGAGCAGTCTTGGTGGTGCGACATGTATCGGAACGCTGGAGATCCCGTCACTTGATCTGCAGCTGCCGGTCATCAGTGAATGGAGTTACCCTGCCTTGCGGCTTGCACCGTGCCGGTATACAGGAAGTGCCTATAAGGGTGATCTGGTGATCGCAGCACATAATTATCAATCCCACTTTGGACGACTGAAGACGCTTTCGACGGGAAGTGAAGTGATTTTCACAGACGCAGTCGGAAACCGGTTCGTGTATCAGGTGGCTGTGATAGAGGCACTGACTCCCTGGAGTGTGGAGGATATGACGAGCGGAGAATGGCCGCTCAGTCTGTTTACCTGTACCCTGGACAGTCAGAACAGGGTTACCGTGCGCTGCGAATACAGTGATGCAATGTAAAACTTCTTTTTACATGTTCTGATGCAAGATAAAATTCGACATGTCTGCTGATGAACTTCTGGATGATGGAGACTCCCTTTCCTGTCAGGAATGCACAGAAGACAGTTCCGATTCCGATACCGTAAAATCTGTGAAGTATCGTGAGAGATAGAAGAATCGTTGTTGTCAGACAGCAGAGATCAAAACTGGTTTTTACTATTTTGTATTTTTTTGACAGGATCTGTGAAAGATCACGTGGAAAAATATCTGTGGGAATGATCGGAAGCATGCAGTTGTTTGCAAGGCAGATGCCGATACACATAATAACAAATCCTGCTAAAAAATACAGGGCATTCAGGGGCAGAGTATTAGGCAGCTTTTGAATCCACAGATTATGTACATCAAGCATTTCGCCAAAACCAATTCCGACTATGAATGAAAACAGGTATCCCGGGCAAAAGGAACGCTTCAGAACCATCAGGGTGACAACAAGCAGAGTCTGAAAAATATAGTTCCAGGTTCCAAAAGACAGTGTCGGAAAAGCTTTACTGAAGATAAGCGGAACAGAGGAGATCGTTGAAATTCCGAACCCGCTTTTGGACATCAGGTCAACAGCAAGTGAATTGATCAGCAATACGATCAGAAGTGCGATTTCTCCAGAGAGGTGAAATTTTTTTGTATTCATATATTTTGTATCCTTCTTTCCTGAAAGGGTATTATGGAAGCCGGAGCTTTGCTCCGGTATTTTTTGTGAACAGTGCTTATTATATATAATAAAATTGATAAAAACAAATGATTATTCTGAATGAAATAATTCCAAATATAAATG
>ERZ1026854.431-NODE-431-length-29325-cov-6.696447_pt1 | contig 29325 bp, 32 predicted proteins | sample MGYA00380157_ERZ1026854 | MGnify/ENA primary metagenome ERZ1026854 (study PRJEB33269, sample SAMEA4719793) | human gut metagenome | biome: human-associated habitat; feature: organic feature; material: feces | place: Cameroon | collected 2013-10 ... | reverse complement strand
GAAAAGGATTTACCTGCCTTCCTCGACCTTCTTCTTGGCGTTCTCGAACTCCTCGTCGACCTCAGGGGTCTGGGCCTTGAAGACGAATCCGATGATAACCAGCAGAAGGATGACGACTCCGCCCACGATGAACGAGAAGTCGACGCTGTTCGCGAAAGCGGTCATGATCTCGCCGATATGCTCCGGGAATGCCATGATGTAATTCAGGATACCCGTGTTGATCACTCCGCCGTTCATCTCCCTGAGAGCGTCGAAGATCCCGGGATTGGCCGACAGCTGGGACTCCAGCTCTCCGGCCAGCTTCGAATTGATCAGCAGAGAGAATATCGCGGTACCCATGGTGCATCCGACGGACCTCAGAAGGTTGACGGACGAGGTGGTCATTCCGATCTCCGAAGGCTTGGAGCTGTTCTGAACAGCGGTCATGACAACGGACATCATGCAGCCGAGGCCGAGGCCGAGGACGAAGATGCCGACCAGGTAGCGCATCATGTACGTATCGCGGACGGCCTGCGTCACGATCATGTCGGGATCGACGGCCATACCGGACAGATAGTACAATCCGATGAAGCACAGGATCGGACCGGCTACGAGCCAGGGCTTGTATCCGGTCTTATGGACCAGGGAACCGGATGACATGGATGTGATCATCATACCGGCGATCATGGCGAGCGACCATATGCCTGCCTCGAGGGTATCGAGACCCATGACCGCGATCACGAACATGTTCGTGTACATCATCGCACCGACCATCCCGATTCCGAAGATGAACATGAACACGGCGGCCATGATTACGGTCTTGTTCTTGATGAGGTGGGGAGCCAGGATGGGCTCTATGGCTCTCTTCTCGACCTTCACGAAGAGCAGGAGGAGCACGACGGCTACTGCGATCATGGCGAGTGAGATCGCACTCACCCACTCGAACTTGGTTCCACCGAATTCGATGAACAGCAGGATATCGGCGAGGAAGACTGTCAGAAGAGCTATTCCCTTGGTGTCGATGTGCCTGACCCCGTCATCGATGGGCGTGGGGAACTTCTTGATGGTCAGGATGAAAGCGGCGATGGCAAGGGGCACGTTGATGTAGAAGCACCAGTGCCAAGAGGCCGCACCCTCGATGTATCCTCCGAGAAGAGGACCGATTCCGCTTCCCACTCCGAAGATCGCTCCGAGGATACCCTGCATTCTCGCCCTGTCGCTCGGAGAGTACAGATCGGCGACGGCTGCCATGGCGACAGGGATCAGGATTCCTCCTCCCAGACCCTGTATGGCACGGCAGACGATGAAGAACTCCATATTCATGGACATTCCCGCAAGAACTGATCCTCCGGTGAATAGCCCGAGTCCGATGAGGAACAGCGGCTTCCTTCCGTAGAGATCGGACAGTTTTCCCGCTACCGGGATCATGATGGTCTCGCAAAGCATGTATGCGGTGGCCATCCACGCATACAGCTCCAGACCTCCGAGGTCCTGCGCGACGATGGTTCCGATGGTGCCCACGATGGTCCCGTCGAAACACGCCGCGAGCATCGCTATGCACAGACCGACCATGATGGTGTTGCGCACATTCGGATCGATGTTTTCATAAGTAATCTGTTCTACAGTTATCTCAAATCCCTCCTCGGGATTGGCACGAAAACCACCAGAAATTGATGGTGTATATGAACGTTGGGAAAACAACCAAAACATTATCGTTATTAATCATGTAACTCCGAAAAACTCGTTCTAACACGATTCGATTCGCGATTATCGCACGATGACCAGGAATTCGACGGAATAATAGGATAGTTTTCAACTCAACTATTCTTGCCCGACATCAGCTCTGCATATCCCCACGGACCTACCATTCAGAAAGCACGGATTTCCCATCGTGTTCGTAGAATTCGTACAAGGCACACCCGTCGAAACCGTCGCTTTGTCGGAAAAAACCCTCTGAATGGAAGCAAATGTCGAGATACTGCGACGTATCAGATGAGCCTGTTCTAAAAGTATATCAACGACCTAGGAAATCGGTCGCACATCAGGTGTTTCTACATGAAGCTATACCATGACCACGACGCGGACCTGAAGGTCCTCGACGGAAAAAAGGTCGCCGTTCTCGGATACGGCGCTCAGGGAAGGGCTCAGGCCCTCTGTTTCCACGACTCCGGCATCGACGTGACCGTCGGTGTCAGGAAGGACGGGAAATCCTGGAACAAGGCCAAGGAGGACGGACTCAAGGTCGCCGAATTCGCCGATGCCGTCAAGGGAGCCGACGTCGTCATGATCCTGCTGCCCGACGAGATCCAGCCCGACATCTACAGGGACTACGTCGCCCCCAACCTCAAGAAGGGAGCCGCTCTGGAGTTCGCCCACGGATTCAACATCACCTACAAGCTCATCACCCCTCCCGAGGACGTCGATGTCATCATGATGGCCCCCAAGTCCCCCGGAGACAAAGAGAGGGACGAGTTCGTCGCCGGATTCGGAGTCCCCGCACTGATCTGCATCCACCAGGACTACACCGGCAACGCCAAGAACATCGCTCTCGCTCTCGCCAAGGGACTCGGATCCACCCGCGCAGGTGTCTTCGAGACCACCTTCGACAACGAGACCTACACCGACCTCTTCGGCGAGCAGGCCGTCCTCTGCGGAGGAATGACCGCTCTGATCAAGGCGGGATTCGAGACCCTCACCAAGGCCGGCTACCCCCCTCAGATGGCATACTTCGAGGTTCTCCACGAGACCAAGCTGATCGACGATCTGATCTATTCCGGCGGCTTCGAGCGCATGTGGCATGTCGTCTCCAACACCGCCGAGTACGGCGGACTGACCAGGAGGGACAGGGTCATCACCGAGCAGTCCAAGACCGGAATGCAGTCCATCCTGGACGACATCCACGACGGCACCTTCAAGAACCAGTGGAGGGCCGACTTCGAGAACGGGCTCAAAGGCCTCCACGAGATGGAGGACGCCGAGAAGAAGCTCCAGCTCGAGATCACCGGGAAAGAGATCCGCCAGCTCTTCGAGAGGAAGAACTGAAACCCCAACAGGAGCCGGATGGCATGAGCGGTCTGAGCGTCAGGACGAGAAACGGGAGCTTCCCGGCCGAACTGGACGACTCGGACATCTCCAACGCCATCTGGCTCTCCCTTCCCCTCGAGCTCACCACCAACATGCTCGGGGGGATGGCCTATTGCGAGTGTCCGTTGAACGCCCTGATGCCCAAGGAGGGCAGGGTCACGGAGCTCGAGGCGGGCGACATAGCGTACTGGCCCGGACCGGGTGCGCTCTGCTTCTTCTTCGGTCCGACACCGCTCAGCGGCGAGGACGGAAGGCCGGTATCGCCTTATCCCGTCATCAGGATCGGAAGATTCACCGGGGACTGCTCCGGAATGGGAGAGGCCGGCGACAGGCAGAGGATCGTCCTCGAGCCTCCGTCCCGATCGATTCTCAGACGACGGGGTCCGTAGAACCATCGCGGTGCTCTTCGATATAGGATTCCAAATCGTCGAGTATGTATTCACTGCCCGTCACATGCAGGGCGTCGTAGAACCTCATGACGTAATCCAACGCCCCAGTTCTGATGAAGAGATCCATGATCTCATTTCCGTTACCGCCGTGTCTCGCTCTATAGAGTTCTATGCAGTACACAGCGAAAGCCATCTTCTCATCCATCGGCACTCCTCCGGGAAATCAACATAACCGTTCTCCATCTCACCCTTCCACATCAGATAGATTGTCAGGACGCTGAAATGCCATACGGCGGTACTTTCCCTTGCCAACGCATCATATGTCTGAGAACGATAGAAGGACTCGACAGCTTCAGTAGAACCCAGCCCATCCTCCTCCATTATCATATTCACGATCGCAGGGATCATAATTATCCCCAAAAGAGTTGCAAACTCACTGTCTTCCATCCAATGCCTCACGGAACTCAACATAGAAACGAAAGATTCTGTTCTATATGCACACTATACCAGATGGGACGAACTGCTACCATCCTTGTAAACCGCACTCATTTCAAGAGATGCGGCCCTTACGGGCCGAGCACCTCAGTTTCCGACGAGCTCCGCACCGGAGAACGCCATTGTCGGCGTGTTTATCACACCTGTCTGGACGGAATCGCTTCCTATGGCCTCTATAGCCTTCACGGCATCGAACATGTTGCCCATGAGAAGGGAGTTGTTGACGACGCCGACGACCTCCCCCTTCCTGATCAGATATCCGCAGCGAACATTCAATCCGAACCTGCCGGAGAGCTCGTCCGCCTCCGGATTCGCGAATCTCTCCACGAGGATCCCGTTATCGGTCTGCTCGATGAGCTGATCCCTGGTGTATCTGCCGGGCGAGACGATCAGATTGAGAGGCTTCACGATGGGGGTCCTCTCGAAGGCCCCCTGGGCCTCGACACTGGACCTCCTCATCCCGTTGCCGGTGCTGTCTCCGCAGAAGGAATCCCTCAGGAACGACCTGAGCACCCCGTTCTCGATGACCGGTCTCCTCTCCGCAGGCGACCCCTCATCGTCGAAGACGCATGACAGCGGTGCGGGAACGGTCGGATCGTCGATCATGGTGAGATCCCTGCAGGCGACCTCCGCTCCGACGGAATCCTTCCACAGGCTCCGGGAATACTTCACATTCTCCCCGTTGACAGCCGCCCCCACCGATGTGAGAAGCATCTCGCCCAGCTGTCCGGGCGGGAGGAGCATGGACAAGTTCTCATGACCCTCGAATCCCTTGGCCGACGCGGAATCCCGGGCCTGTCTGGAGAGCGATGCCCCGATCGTCTCTATCGGGATGTCCAGATGGGTGCCGTGGAAGGTCTCGGTGCCCTCGCCGGGCTGCCCTCCGCGATACATCGACGTGAAGTGCCCGTAGACGAGGGTGCTGCGGTGCGACGCATCCACGCCGTTGGAGTTCATGACCCTGCAATCGTTGGTGGAGACACGGATCTGCGCCCTCGGGATGTCCACATCGCAGGAATCGATGAGCCTGCGGGCCATCTCCCTCAGGACGTCGGGGGTGATGTCCTCGACCTTCCTGTCCCATACATCGGGTGCGGCGATCCTCGCCTGCCCGGGGACTGCGAAGGAGATCCTCTCTCCCTCGGGGGAGAAGCGCAGGACGCTCTCGGCCATCCTGACGCATTCGGGAACGGACGAGTCTCCTCCGAGGACGACGGACGCCTTCCCCTGGCGGCCTCCGTCCGCGATCCTCACCATCATCCCCGATTCGCGCTTCGTCTCGATGTTGCTGATCCTCGATCCGTCGATGTAGACGGTGTGGATGACGCTCTCGGAGGCATAGGCCTCCGCCTGCCCGTAGCCCTCGACGGACCTCAGGGCCTTCTCTGTGTAGAATTGGAGATCGCTCACTGTCCTCCCCCCACGATCATCCTGGCGCGCATGTACGGACCTCCGGTGGACACACGGACCCAATCCTCGATCCCTTTCCCGCACATCCCTCCGTCGAGGAGCACCTCCTTGGAAAGTGCGTCGGCGGACGACAGGATGTCCACGGACTTCCCGGTCAGGGTGAAGGACTGCACGGGTTTCACGATCTCGCCGTTGCGGATCAGGTATCCCCTGAGGCACTTGGCCTCGAAGCATCCTCCCACAGGATCCTCCATGCCGTTGAGCATCTTGTCGCAGAGGATCCCCTCCTTCGTATCGGCGATGAGCTCGTCCTTGTCCCAATCGCCGGGTCCGAAGAACGTGTTGGTCATCCTGACCCAGACCCTCTTGCCGGCGTTCTCCGCCCTTCCGTTGCCTGTGGGACGGACCCCCAGACGGGATGCGGTCTCGAGACTGTGCATGTACCCCTGGTACACTCCGTGGTCGATTATCGTGACCTTCGACGAGGGCGTCCCCTCGTCATCGAACGGGATGGATCCGTGAGCCCCCGGAACGGTCCCGTCGTCGTACATGGTGATGATGTCGGATGCGACCTTCCTGCCGACGGCATCGGTCAGGAACGAGCGCTTCTTCGTGATCTCGTCCCCCTCGGACGCATGCCCCATCGCCTCATGGGCGAGAAGACCCGATACCATGGGGTCGGAGATCACGGTCATGTTCCCGGAGGGAGCGCGTTCGGCCGAGAGCGTGGCGATGGCCTCGCGGGCGGCGGTCCTGCCGATCTCCTCCAGATCCGCGTCCCTGACGATTTCGAAACCCTTGGTGCTGTCCGGGCCCTCATAGTACTGCTCCATCCTCTGTCCGTCTGCTGCGATAGACATGGCGCGGCAGATTGTACGGACCTCCTCCCAGTTCAGGTCGGAACCGGCGGAGTTCACGAGGGCGTTGGTCTTCACCTCCTCGGAGTAGGCTCCAGCCCTGTTTATTATGCGATCATCGAGCGCCTGGGCCCTGTCCAGGTCCATGGCTGCGGAGATCTTCTCCGACAGGTCGACTGAATCTGGATGGATCCTCACCTTCGCCCTGTAGCTGCCGGTGGCGGTCGACGGCTCGAGCTCCAGGCCGGGCATCCCGTCGCCCTTGGCGTTGGCGGCGGCATCCTCGGCGGCCTTCAGGACCGAATCGCGATCGAAGGAGGTGACCGTGGCGTATCCCCAGCGCCCTCCGGACCATGCCCTCAGGCAGATGCCCCCGGTGCTCTTCTGGACCAGCTGCTTCAGGTTCCCGTTGATCGTGCTGGCGCCCATGACCCTGGTGGTCTGGGAGCGCGCATCGGCGAACTCGGCGCCGAGGTCCGTCATCCTGGATACCGCCTGATGCAGGACGTCCTGGGCCTCCTCGGCCTTGATGACGACGGATTCCATCATACCACCGTGAACGAGTGATCGAACGACGTGAGGGCTTCGCATCCGTCCTCCGTGATGAGGATGGTATCCTCTATACGGATGCCTCCCACGCCGGGGATGTAGACCCCGGGTTCGGCGGAGACGATATTGCCCGCCTGGAGGACCTGCTCCGACCTCGGGGACACGGAGATGTGCTGATGCACGTCCATGCCGATGCCGTGGCCGAAGGAGTGGATGAACTTGCCCTTGAACTCGGAATCGTCGATGACCTTCCTCGCCGCGAGATCCGCCTCGCATGCCTTGGCCCCTGCGCGATACTCCGCGATCCCGGCCTCCTGGGCACGGAGGACCACATCGTACGCCCTCTCGAGGACCTCGGGCGGCTTCCCCAGGAAGACCGTGCGTGTCATGTCCGAGCAGTACCTGTCGTATTTCGTTCCGAAGTCGAACAGGGCGACATCGCCCTTCTGGAGACGGTAGTCGCAGGGCATGTGGTGGGGCTGGGAGGACCATGCTCCGAAGGCCGCGATGGTATCGAAGGCGTTCCCTGTCCCCCCGAGCTCCCTCATGCGGTTGTCCATCCTGGAGGCGACCTCCTTCTCGGACACGCCCTCGGAGAGCATATCGGGGATCTCCCCCGCGACCTTCGATGAAATGGCGCAGGCCTTGCGGGTGGCCTCGATCTCCTTGGCATCCTTCACCGAGACGGTATCGCCGATGGCCTTGGTGGCGTTGACGATCTCGATCTCGGCAGTCTTCCTCACGTATTCGGCGGCGGCGTAGGAGACGTTGCTGACATTGAATCCGACCTTGGTGCAGCCTTTGAGGGCGTCCTTGATGAACTGGTCCCTCTCCTTCCTGTCGTGATAGACGTGGACGTTGCCCTTGCCCTCGTGGGCGCCCTCCTCCTCGAGGATGCTCACGATGACGTCGAGTCCGTTCGGGCCCACGATGGCGAAGCTCCCCTCGAAGGTCCCCGAGGACTGCTCGGTGATGTACCAGAACGCCGAATCGAGGAACGGCTCCCCGTCGTTGGCGATGACGACGGCATCCATCCCCTCCGCGTTCTCCATGAGCCTATCGGCCCTTGTCTTCTGCATGGCGGGTACATGCAGGAATCCCTAAATAGGAATGCCGACCGCGGATCCGCCCGTTCCGAAGCGGATTCGGGATCGATGAAAGAAGAGACCTGCCCGGAAGCTCGGCCCGAGCAGGGTCCGGACCCTTCCCGAGGATCCGGCATCGGGGGATCAGATTCCGATCCATTCGTTGCTGACGATCCTCTTCAGTGCGGAGATCGCAGAAAGGGATGCGAGATACGAGGTCTTCGGGTTGTCGGGAGAGGGTACGTTGTAGGTGTGGCAGGTCATCTCGCCGAACTCCCCTCTGATCCTCAGTTCGTGGGAGTTGCTGTGGCTGGCGGGATCCAGGACGATCTTGACCTTGGTCCTGTCGAATCCGACTCCCAGCAGAGCCACGGTAGCGGCGACGTTGATGTTCTTGGGGAACAGTCTGACCGCATCCCTGGCGGATCCGGAGAAGATGACCGTGGGCTCCTTGACCTTGTCGACATCTATCCCGTGGTCGATGATGTACGGAACACCCTCGAGGCTCTTCGGTCCCTTGGTGGTGATGAGCTCGACCTCGTCGAGCCTTCCAATAGCGGACGAACGCAGTCCGTCGGTGCCGCAGATGGCTCCGGACGGAATGAAGATCTTGGCCTCGGCGTGGCATGCCTTCTCCTTGACCATTGTCCTGAAGTCGTCATCCACGAGGGCCCCCACCGACATCATCATCATGTCGACTCCGCGGGAGACGACCTTGGGTGCGATATCCTTGGCGGCGGCCTGGGAGGCTGCCTCGATAACGAGATCGCAATGGTAGAGCTCCTCCTCCACATTGTCGACCACGATGGCCTTCTTCAGCTCGGCGGCCAGATTCTCAGCCAGGGAATGATCCATGTCCATGAGGTAGATCCTCTTGACCTCTATCATCTCATCAGCGGCCCTGGCCAGCTTGGAACCGATGGAACCGCATCCGACGATCGTTATGCGCATGCTGGACCCAGTGGAGTCGCACTATTATAAGGTGTTGCTATGATTGGAAGAAAACCGACGTATAACGCGCGTTTTCCGTTGGTTGATTACGAAATCACTCGTGAACTCGACGGAATCCGTAGAATGCTAAGAGCTGAGACGCATCCTGTCAACGGAGGCCGCCCCATTCGGCCATGAACTCGTCGAGGAAATCGAGCATGTACCGATGGCGCGATTCGGCCATCCTCCTTCCCGTCTCCGTGTTCATCATATCCTTCAGAAGCAGGAGCTTCTCGTAGAAGTGGTTGACAGATGTCCCCTGATTGGCATAGTATTCGGCCTCGGACATCCCCTCCTTGAATGCTTCTCCGGGGATGTGCATGGCACGGCCCTTGCTGCCGCCGTAGGCGAATGCACGGGCTATCCCGATCGCTCCGATCGCATCCATCCTGTCGGCGTCCTGGACTATCTTCCCTTCCAGGGAATCCGGGACGACGGAATCCCTCCCTTTGAAGGATATCTGGGAGATTATGCGGCAGACCCTCTCCTGGACATCCGCGGGGATGCCTTCGGAATCCATGAATCCGCGGGCATTGGCGTGATCCACGGTGGAGAACACCTTCCTGTCGTCGGCATCGTGCAGGAGGGCCGCGAGACGGACCGTCCCCTCATCCCCTCCCTCCTCTGAACAGATGGTACGCGCTAGATCGTGGACGCGCATGCTGTGGTAGTAGTCGTGCCCGCTGCTCTCGCCCTCGAACAATCCGCGGATGTAATCCTCGGCGCGATCGAACATGCCCTCGTCCATGGGACGGGGATGGCCTGTTCCGATATAACTCAGCGGGACAGAAGGCCCCAGGCACCGACGGGGGGCCTCATGCCTTCGATGATCTCCGAAGGATCGTCGGCCCTCATCACGGACGACATCGACGCCGCGCCCGCCGCACCTGCATCCAGGACCTCGTGGTAGTTCGATGGGACGATCCCCCCGACCCCGTAGACCGGGATGTCCACAGCGGAACAGACGCTCCTCAGGAAATCCGTTCCGCGGGGCTCTCCGATCTTGCATGCAGTGGGGAACACGTGGCCTGCGATCAGATAGTGGGCGCCGAGCCTCTCCGCCTCCTTCGCCTCCTCCGGGGAATGGACGGAGGCGCCGATCAATCCGAATCCGCGGATGTCGGCCGTGCGCAGGATGTCCATCGGCAGGTGGACCCTGCGGATGCCCAGCTCCCTGGCGGCGGCGATGTCCGAGTTCACGGAGAAGGGGACGCCGCATCCGGAGCAGATCGACAGACAATCCCTCGCGAGTCCCACCAGCTCCTCGTGGGGGAGGTCCTTCTCCCTCAGAATCACCAGCTCGGGGCCCGCCTCGGCCACCTTCCCGATCTGTTCGAGGAAGGGGCGCCTGCAGATCGATCTCGACGTTATCGCAATCAGGACCTCATCCCCGTGCGGACGTAATCGGCCATGACGGGCTGCAGCCCATGTCCGCGAAGGGCCGATACGACATCGTCGACCCCTCTCGGATCGGAGATGACGAACTGCCCCTCGCCGTGCCCGGCGCCGCTGTGCTCGCCGATGCCGACGCTCACTCCTGCGGATATCTTGGTGGCTGTGAGGCCGACGATGCCGTCGCGGAATCCGGGACGCTCGCGGGTCGATATGGTCTGACCGGCATACGGCAGGAACAGACGGTACGCCAAGGACATCTGGAGCAGCTGGGCCTCGGACACGCCTGCGGTCTGTTCGAGATGCGCCGCGGGCCTGAGCCTCGGAAGAGACATGGAGATCTCCGCCTGCGGATACCTGCGCTGGATCATCATGGCATGCAGCCCGCAGCAGAACGCATCCTTCCTGAAATCCCCCAATCCGAGGAGCGCGCCGAACGCGACTCCGCGCATCCCGCCCATGAGAGCCCTCTCCTGGGCATCGAAACGGTATCCGAACACGGACTTCGGACCTGCCAGATGGAGCTCCGAATACCTCCCGGGATCGTAGGTCTCCTGGAACACGGTGACGTAATTGGCGCCGGCCTACTGGACCTTTGCATAGTCGTCCGAATTCATCGGATACACCTCGATCCCGACGACCGCGAACCTCTCCGCAGCCAGCCTCACGCAGCCGCAGATGTAGTCCACATCGGACATCTCGTGGGATTCCCCGGTGAGGATCAGAACCTCCTGGAGCCCTGTGGACGCTATGGCATCGAGCTCCTTCGCCACATCATCCAGAGACAACCTGAGACGGTCGATCCTGTTGGCGCAGTTGAACCCGCAGTAGACGCATCTGTTGGAGCAGTAGTTGGAGACGTACAGCGGGGTGAACAGGCAGACCGAATTCCCGAAATGGTCGCGGGTGAGCACCCTGGCGCGTGCAGCCATCTCCTCGAGGAACGGTTCGGCGGCCGGCGACAGGAGCGCCGCGAATCCTTCGACCGACGGCTCCGAGCGGATGGCCCTGCGCACATCCGATTCCGTGTAGGACGATGGATCGTAGGAGGCCCTCGCCTCCAGCACGCGTTCGCGGATGTCGGAGCCTATATCCTCCATCCACGGGAGATAATCGCTCATCTCTCCTCCAGGAATCCCGTCAGGGGACTGGATGCCTCCGCACGGCCCTCCACGACCCTGCCCGTCCCGGACAGGTACGCGAGACGTCCCGCCTCGATGGCGAGCCTGAATGCCCTGGCCATCATGGGTATGTCGCCTGCGGTGGCCACGGCGGTGTTCGCCATGACGGCGGCACAGCCCATCTCCATGGCCTCGCAGGCCTGGGAGGGCCTGCCTATGCCCGCATCCACGATGATCGGGACGTCCAGCTCCTCCACCATGATCCTGATGAAATCCTTCGTGAGCAGCCCGCGGTTGGTCCCGATCGGTGCTCCCAGGGGCATGACAGCCGCCGCTCCGGCAGCGACCATGTCGCGAGCGGCCGTGAGATCGGGCATCATGTAGGGGAGCGGGATGAAGCCCTCGTCCGCGAGCATCCCGACCGCCCTGACGGTCTCGCGATTGTCCGGAAGGAGGTACTTGGAATCGCGGATGATCTCGATCTTGACGAAATCCCCGCATCCCAGCTCCCTTGCGAGCATGGCTATGCGGACCGCCTCCTCCGCGCTCCTCGCACCGGATGTGTTCGGCAGGAGCGTGATGCCCTCCGGCATGCTGTCCAGTACGTTGCCCTCGCCCTTGGCGCCTGCGCGCCTGACCGCCAGGGTGGCCATCTCCACACCCCCTTCCTCGATGACCCTGCGGGTCATGTCGAGTGAGAACTTCCCCGAGCCGAGTATGAACCTCGAGCCGAACCTGCGACCGCCGAGAACAAGATCGTCTGCCATCTCATCACCCCGATATCATCCGCCGCCTACGAAGGAGACGACCTCCATGCGCTCCCCGCCGCGGACCTTCCTGCCTCCCAGCTGGGAACGGGGGCATATCGAGCCGTCGATCTCGACGGCGATGCGCGACGGGTCGAACCCCAGGGCCTCGACGACGTCCAGGATGCTGGAGCCCTCCGAGCAGGAGGCCTCCTCCCCGTTGACCGTCAGTGTCAGGACGGCTGTTTCGGATGTCATGACCGCTCGTAAGACCAGGATGCGTTTAAGCTGTGCGGGGCCCCCGACACATGCGGCTGGAACATGCGCGAGGACTCCTGCATCTATACCATATATAAGTACTAGGATATCCCCTTCCATGAAAGTGTCGACCAGGGGGAGATACGCCCTCCGCATCATGCTCGACATCGCCCTGAACGGCGGCGATGCTCCCGTGAGCTTCAAGGACGTATCGAACAGACAGGAGATCTCATTCAAGTACATGGAGCAAATCGGCGCGCTCCTGACCCGTGCCGGGCTCCTCAAGAGCGTCCGCGGCGCCCAGGGCGGATACTACCTCGTCCACAAGCCCAGCGAGACCACGATCGGCTCCATCCTCAGGGTGACCGAGGGTCAGCTGAGCCCCGTGGCATGCCTGGAGAAGGGGGAGAACACCTGCCCCAGATCCGCGGACTGCATGACCATACCGCTCTGGGAGAAGCTGAACAACGCCATCCTCGACGTTCTGGACAACACCACCCTCCAGGACCTCATCGATATCAGCAGGGCCCGCCACCTCATCACGATCGACGGTGCCGATGACGAGCCCGGGGATGGGAACTGAGCATCCCCGGGCTCGTCACCTTCACCAAGCCCTGCCGGAGAAGAAGGGCCTGATGATCATATCGTTCCACATCATGATGGGATCGAACGGATCCTCCGCTATCTCGTCCATTGTGATCCGGTCCATCATTATCATCGCCCCCTTCAGCTCCTCGATCATCGACTCCGGCGACTTCTTCCCGGCGAAAGCCCTGATGTACAATTCCATGAGGTCTAGGATGCCATTCTGGTTCATCTCCAGCGACATGGCGGTCCTGAAGGCCACGTCCGAAGATATGCCCCTCTCTCCTCCGAGGGCGTTGTAGACGATGATCGCGATTATGGACCTGTCCACGGTGAACGGTCCGTTATCCGCCGTGGACACTATGATATCCTCGATATCCTTCAGCAATTCCTTGACGCGTTCCAGGTCCTTCCCGATTCTCAGAAGGAACGCCGCGGAAGCATAGGCTATCGTGGCGTACAATCCGCCATGAGGCTCGAATATGTCCGAACAGAACCTGTGCAGCATCTCCGATGACAATTCGGATCCATCATGGGACCCCATCTTCGAATACATCCGCATGGTATCGTGGAAGACCGCCGAGAAGAGGAAGTCCCAATCCGACGGGAACCCCTTGGATTCCATGATGTCCGCCAGATGACGCGCCGTGGATGCCATATCCGAAACGACCTCGTCCTTCAGATCGTCCGCACATTGGAATGCATGGATCGAAGCCAGATACTTCGAATAAATGGCCATGTAATCATCGGGTTCGCAGGAACCGACGATCTCCAGGACCCTCCTGTACATCCTTATGCATTCATCGCGTCCCTTCGACTCGCGACAGCAGCATGCCGTGAACAAAGCAGCATACGGTCCGTTCATGGAATCGACGGACCGCTTGAGGTTGCGGATCATCTGTTTGATTTCCTTGGGTTCGCCTCTGGCATGATACCACAACGCGGCAATACGCAACCTGGCCTCCGAGTCGAGCTTCGAGAGACCCCCGCGGGACTGCTTCTCCGTCGGGATCCTGCCCAATGCCCTTCTCACCAGATCCATATCCCTTGTACGCCAGTATGCTCCGGCGAGATCCACGGAGAGGGATGCCTTCCTGACAGGGTCCTTTTCGGATGCGACCCGGGCATACAACCTGACCGCATCCTCCATATAACTGGCGGGACCCTGCGCATCCGGGTATGTGAAGCCTTTGTTGAACCCATCGTTCTGATACCTCAGAGTAGTGCTCCTGCCGCATTTCTCGCAGACGATCACCATCGGATACACCTCCGTCCCGGCTATGGAGCATGGGGTCTGCGATCTGTCCAGCCACCCTTTGCACGGCGTGGCGCATCTCGGGCACAGAACGACCTCGTCCCTGACCTTATGCTCGATATTCACCCTCTTGGCACGCGTGAGTATATCCATGACACCACCCTCCACCCTTCTGGCGAAGACCTCTGGATTCCTGACATAGAACCCCTCGCGGTCTATCTGGAAACGATTGTCGTAAGCCCATTCCTCCAGCTCGTTGAGACCTGCATCGAACATGACCGTATCGAAATCCACCCTGTCCTGTCCCTTCAGACCCATGACGAACCTCTGGTATGCCTCGACATCTCCGCTTTCGCCGGCATAGCGGATCCTTTCCCGGAGTTGGGAAGCACGGGAGAACGGGAATCCGTGCGTGGGCGGCGCCAGCGGTATGTAGCGGCTCTTATCGCGATCCGCCTCCGCCTCGGATAGCTCGCCGCGACCATCCCCTATCGGAAGGACCTTCCGATCCTGCTTATCGAAGATGTAATGGGATGAAGGGTCCAGGAGAGCCGTTGCCATGACCTTCATGGTATTGGGGTCGAGAGGCTTCCCGTCGACGGGCGGCGACCTGAACCACGCCTTGGAGAAACGACGATTGATATCATCGAACAGAACGGCATCCATCGGCTCCTCGTGACCTGCCCAACCCTCGGAATAGGAGTCCTCTCCGAACAGCCTGTAGTAGCCGTGCAGTCCGTTCACATCCTCGGGAGGAGCCATGCCCCTGGCCTTCTTCAACACGGGATGGTCCGGAGCATCATCCACCGGTTTCTGGAATTTGATGTCCAGGACCCACATCTCCGTCTCACCGTACAGGAAGCGGATGCTCCTGTTCTCGAATTCGGCGAGCGGAACACCCCTGTAATCGATGAGCGGGCACAGATCGAGCGGATTCCATCCCCGGGAGCATATCAGGGACCTCTCGCGTGGGATCTTGAAGGCGCATTCCTTCCTACCTGACCAGCACATGACGATCTCGAGGATCGAAGCCAGATCCTCGAACGTGATGTCGTCCGGAACCAGTACGGTTCTGTCTATGGGCGGTTTGGAACCTCTCAGGGTTGCCTTGAGCTTGTATGAGGACACGGACGGTATGAGCGCATAGATGGTTAAAAAACGAGGGGCTTATCGCATCCCCTAGAGGTTTGTGGAAGGGACGGCGCGAAGCCGCCCCTCGGTTTCTCTCACTGGTTGTTGAACATCGGGGATGACAGGTACCTCTCCCCGGTGTCCGCCAGGAGCGCGACGATTGTCTTCCCGGCGTTCTCCGGCCTCTTGGCGAGCTGGATGGCCGCCCAGACGGCTGCTCCGGATGAGATCCCCACGAGGACCCCTTCCTTCCTGGCGATCTGACGGCCGGTCTCGAAGGCATCCTCGTCCTTCACGGTGATGACCTCGTCGTAGATCCCGGTATCCAGTACGTCCGGGACGAAGCCCGCACCTATACCCTGGATCTTATGGGGTCCGGGGTGGCCCTCGGAGAGCACCGGGGAGCCGGCGGGCTCCACGGCGACGACCTTGATGTTGGGGTTCATGGACTTCAGGAACTGTCCGGTTCCGGTGATGGTCCCACCCGTTCCGACTCCGGCCACGAAGATGTCAACGTTGCCGTCCGTATCCTCCCAGATCTCGGGTCCGGTGGAACCCCTGTGGACTATCGGATTGATCTTGTTGATGAACTGGCCCGGGACGAAGCTCCCGGGGGTCTCCGCGGCGAGCTCCGCGGCCTTCTCGATCGCTCCCTTCATCCCTTTGGCTCCCTCGGTGAGAACCAGCTCGGCTCCGTACGCCTTGAGGATGTTCCTCCTCTCGATGCTCATGGTCTCGGGCATCGTCAGGATGATCCTGTAGCCCTTGGCGGCCGCGATGGATGCGAGACCGATCCCGGTGTTCCCGGAGGTGGGCTCGATGATGACGGACCCGTGCCTGAGCAGACCCTCCTTCTCCGCCGCCTCGATCATGCCCTTGGCGATCCTGTCCTTCACGCTGCCTGCCGGATTGAACAGCTCCAGCTTCACGACGACCTTCGCTTTCAGATCGTTCTCCTTCTCGAGCTTCGTGAGCTCCAGGAGGGGCGTGTGCCCCACCAGCTGCGTAACATTGGTGTGTATCATCTCAATCACTCCTCATCATAGATGTCCTTCTTGGGCTTCTTCAGGCCCTCGATCTCCAAACCGTTTTTCTGCGCGTAGTCCCACAGCGCAGCGTGGACCGCCTCCTCCGCCAGGAGGGAGCAGTGTATCTTGACCTGGGGGAGCCCGTCGAGGGCCTCCATCACGGCCTTGTTCGTCAGTTGAAGCGCCTCCTGCACGCTCTTGCCCTTGACCATCTCGGTGGCCATGCTGCTCGTGGCTACGGCCGCACCGCACCCGAAGGTCTTGAACTTGCAATCGCGGATGATCCCGTTCTCATCGATGTCCAGGAAGATCCTCATGATGTCTCCGCACTTCGCGTTCCCCACGGTCCCCACGCCGGACGGGTTCTCGATCTCGCCGACATTGCGGGGATTCGTGAAGTGGTCGATGACCTTGTCGCTGTAAACTCCGTCGTACATCTCATGCCTCCGTTGCCTTCCGTCCCTTGATGAAGTCGTCATAGAGCGGGGAGAGGCCCCTGAGCCTCGCGATCGACGCTTTGAGCACATCCACGGCCCTATCGATCTGCTCCATGGTGACATAGTCGGGGATGGAGAACCTCAGCGACCCGTGCGCGGTCTGGTGCTCCAGACCTATGGCGAGCAGGACGTGGGACGGGTCGAGGGAGCCTGATGCGCATGCGGATCCCGTGGAGACGCAGATCCCGTTCATGTTCATCGACATCAGCATGCCCTCGCCCTCGATGAAATCGAAGCTGAAGTTGGCGTTGCTGGGGAGACGCCTGGTCGGATGGCCGTTGAGCCTGGAATAGGGGATCTCCGTCAGGACCCTGTGGATCAGATGGTCCCTGAGACGGGTCTCCTTCTCCGCGCGCTCCTTCATGTCGGCCTCGGCGAACTCCGCCGCCTTGCCGAATCCCACCGCACCGGGCACGTTCGTGGTGCCTCCGCGAATCCCGCGCTCCTGCTCCCCGCCGTGTATCAGCGGATCGAGCCTGACGCCGTTCCTGATGTACAGAAATCCGATCCCCTTCGGACCGCCGAGCTTGTGCGCGCTGGCGCTGAGGAAGTCGATGTTGTCCCTGACCACATCGATGTCTATCTGGCCGTATGCCTGCACCGCGTCCGTGTGGAACAGGACCTTGTGCTTCCTGGCGACCTCTCCGATCTCGCGGATGGGCTCGATGGTTCCGATCTCGTTGTTGGCCGTCATCACCGAGATTATGGCCGTGTCCGGACGGATGGCCGCCTCGACATCCTTGGGATCGACCAATCCGTACTGGTCTACCGGGAGATAGGTGACGTCGATGCCCATCTTCTCGAGGTACTCGCAGGTGTTGATGATCGCGTGATGCTCGATCGACGAGACGATCACATGCTTGCCCTTCGCGTGAGGCCCCAAGACCGCGGATTTGATCGCCCAGTTGTCGGATTCGGAGCCCCCCGAGGTCAGATAGACCTCCTCGGGCTTGGCATTGATCACGTGGGCGATCTTGGCGCGAGCCTCCTTGACTGCATCCCTGCCGGGCTTCCCCATCGCGTGGATGCTATCGGGGTTGCCGAAATCCTCGATGAAGTAGGGGAGCATGGCATCAAGGACCTCCTTGCGGACCCTGGTGGTCGCCGCATTGTCCAGGCATATCGTTTCTTCTACCATTTTCAAATCTCCGTAATTCCTATGTGATTAGTATGATATAATCGGAAGGACTATTTCAATCTACGTCGAACACAAAGTCAGCACTACACTGGACCGGGCCCGCTTTCGACCCGATTTCTGATGGATATCGACGCTGATCCGAGATTTCGAACGATTATCTGCTCTGAACCGCTCTGAAACGGCACCCCTCGCCGGCGAACCGGCAGGGGGATGCCACCGGAGGCATATGGTTGAAGCATTCCGGGAGCGGGCGATCCCGCCCCCGTCGTTTTCAGATCTGTGCGAAGGCCTGGTCCAGATCGGCGATTATATCGTCGATGTGCTCGGTTCCGATGGAGAACCTGATCGTGGAAGGCGTGATCCCCTGATCCGCCAGCTCCTCGGCGGTGAGCTGAGAGTGGGTGGTGCTCGCAGGGTGGATCACCAGGGATTTCACGTCCGCGACGTTCGCCAGCAGCGAGAACAGCTTCAGGCTGTCGATGAACTTCTGGGCCTCCTTCTCTCCTCCGTCGATCTCGATCGTGAAGATCGATCCGGCACCGTCCGGGAAGTACCTCTCGTACAGCGCATGGCTGGGATGTTCGGGAAGGGACGGGTGGCTGACGCTCCTGACCTTCGGGTTCTTCTTCAGGTAGTCTATGACCTTCAGGGTGTTCTCGACATGCCTGTCAACACGCAGGGAGAGGGTCTCCAGGCCCTGCAGCAGCACGAACGCCGTGACAGGGGAGATCGACGCCCCGGTGTCCCTCAGCAGTATGGCCCTTATCCTGGTGACGAACGCCGTGTTCCCGAGCGCCTTCCAGAAGCTGATGCCATGGTAGCTGGGGTCGGGCTCGGACAGCCCGGGGAACTTCCCGTTGCCCCAGTCGAAGCCGTCGCCCTCGATGATGACTCCTCCGAGGACCGTTCCGTGTCCTCCGATGAACTTCGTCGCGGATTCCACGACCACGTCCGCCCCGTGCTCAAGGGGTCTGAACAGGTAGGGGGTCGCGAACGTGTTGTCCACGATGAGGGGGATGCCGTTCCTGTGGGCGATCTCCGAGATCCTCTCGAAGTCCACGATGTTGCTGTTGGGGTTGCCAAGGGTCTCGACGAACACCGCCTTCGTCTTATCGTCGATGGCCTTGGCGAAGTTCTCCGGATCCTCGGGGTCCACGAACGTGGTGTGGATGCCGTAGGCCGCCAGGGTGTGCTCGAGCAGGTTGTAGGTTCCGCCGTAGATGGTCTTGGAGGCGACGATGTTGTCCCCCGCCCTGGTGATGTTCAGGATCGTGTACGTGATCGCTGCCGCGCCTGATGCGACGGCGAGAGCCGCCGTACCGCCCTCGAGGGCGGCGATGCGTCTCTCGAATACGTCCTGGGTGGTGTTGGTCAGACGTCCGTAGATGTTCCCCGCGTCCTTCAGACCGAAACGATCCGCCGCATGCTGCGAGTTGTGGAACACGTAGGAGGTTGTCAGGTAGATGGGCACGGCTCTGGAGTCGGTGGCAGGATCCGCCTGTTCCTGGCCCACGTGGAGCTGGAGCGTTTCGAATCTCTGTCCCTGCTTGTTGTTCGGTCCTTTGGGTATGTTTGTTCCGGTCATTGTAATCACCGATTTCGTCTGAATCCGTGTATTCATGGTTTTTATTTAAATCCTACTATTCCCGTAGGATTTGGATAAATTATTCTTTGAAGAATATCGATATTCCGAATGGAAACGCAGGATAATTACGTCTGAAGCCTTCACCGGGACCATGGAGAGGTACATCCTCATCGATCATACCGCGGACATGATGGTCAAGGCCTTCGGGAGGACGCTGGAGGAATGCTTCGGCAACGCCGCGTACGCGCTCTTCGACCAGACAGTGGACCTTTCGAACGTCGGAACGGATGAGATCCGCGAGATCCGCGTCAGCGGCGATGACGATGAGGACAGATTGTACTCCTTCCTCTCCGAGATGCTGTTCATAGAGGATGCGGAGAACCTCATCCTGAAGGACTTCGATGTGAGATTCGACGGGGACGACGTCGTCTGCACCGCCAGAGGGGAGACCCTGGACAGGAGCAGGCACAGACTCAGATCCGAGGTCAAGGCCGTCACATATCATATGATGGATATAGACAGGGACGAACCTTCGGTCACGGTCCTGTTCGACGTCTGAACGACGCCCTCCCCGAAAGGAGGGGCGCCGACATCGTCGGAACAGGGTCCAGATAAACCTATATTACAATCCCCGCCATTCTCCGGCCATCATGCTCAGACTTGGTTGGTTCTCCACCGGAAGGGGCCCCGGGTCCCGCAATCTGCTCAAGGCCGTCATGGACCGCAAGATCGCGGGGAAGCTCGACGTCGAGATCTCGTTCGTATTCTGCAACTGGTCGAACGAGGAGACGGACAACCCCAAGCGCGAGCAGCGCCAGATGTTCTTCGACATGGTCGAGGGATACGGCATACCGCTCGTCACCGCGTCCTGGAAGGAGTTCGAGCCCGAACTCAGGGAGAATGACGAGGCCGCATGGCGCATCGAGTACGGGAAGGTCCTCAGGAAAGCCGTGGAACCCTACGACTTCGATCTGGGCATCCTCGCGGGATACATGCTCTGGATGGACGACGAGACCTGCGAGGCCTTCGACATGCTGAATCTCCATCCTGCCCTCCCGGACGGTCCGAAAGGGACCTGGCAGGAGGTCATCTGGCAGCTCATCTCCGAGAACGCCGACAGGCAGGGCGCCATGATGCACGTCTGCACCGAGGAGTGGGACCGCGGAGCGGCCATCACCTACTGCGGATTCCCCATCCGCGGACCCGGGTACGACGAGCTCTGGGCGGACCTCGGGAGGAGGCTCGAGACCGAGAGCCTCGAGGACATCAAGAAGAACGAGTACCTGGACAACCCGCTGTTCAAGAAGATCAGGGAGGACGGCGCGAAGCGCGAGCTCCCCCTCATCACCGAGACGATATCCGCATTCGCCGACGGAAGGGTCAGGATCGTGGACAAGAAGCCTGTCGCTTCGAGCGGGGAGCTGAAGGGCGCATACGACCTGTCCGATATGGTCGACAAGGCCCTGGAGGAGCGATCATGTCCGGAGAATTCGACCCCGTCGAAGAGCTCGGACTGTTCCCGGACAGGATGCTGATCACCAATCTGAGCGGATTCATCCTCAGGAACAACACGCTCCGCGACGTCTGCGCCAGGTTCATACGCAACGGGGAGCACTTCTACGACGTCGTCATGAGGTACGACTCGCTCACCGCATACGTCCTGGGAAGGGACGAGGCCACCGCAGGGAACACCATGAAGTGGGTCATGCCCTTCCTGAAGGCCAACGGCGCCTCCGACTACCTGCTCAAGAAGGCCTATTCCGAGACCATGCAGCTCATGCCCGGTGCCGAGGATGCCCTCAGATACATCTCCAGGCTCCTTCCGACGCACGTCTCCACCTCGCTCTACGAGCACGCATGGATCGACCTCGCGGAGAGGATCGATGCCCCGCTCTGCGACGTCTTCTGCTCCAAGGTCGACATGGACCACATGGAGTTCGGCAGGAGCGACGCCAGAAGGGTCCGCGAGATCTGCGAGAGGATCACCTCCCTCAAGATCCCCAGGACCGTGTACGAGCTCAACGTCCCCATGGAGGTCAACGAGAAGGACGTCAGGATCATCCGCACCATGGACGACATCCTCAAGGAGGAGATCCCGGGGCTCCCCGCCATGGGATTCATGGAGTCCGTGAACGCCGTCACGTCCCACCGCAAGGCATACCAGCTCCTGGACATCAGGAAGCAGTCGAGCATCGACCTCGACTCCACCATGTACATCGGAGGGGAGGACACCGACTACCAGTGCCTCGACCTGGTGAGGGATGCAGGAGGAGTGGCATTGTCGTTCAATGGAACTGACTTCGCGGTCAGGGGATGCAACATCGCCATCCTGTCGAAGGACGCCACCGTCGGAGCCGTCTTCGCGTCGCTGTTCAACGACAGGGGCATCGAGGCCATCCTCGATCTCGCCGAGAACTGGAACAGGAACTACCTGAAGAACTGCGAATTCCCGGACAGGAACCTCCTGGACAGGATGCTGGCGGCCCACCCGAGGAAGCTCCCCGAGGTGTACGCGGTGGACGGCAGCAACGTCGACGAGGTCGCGGAGCTCAGCGCCGAGTTCAGGAAGAAGGTCTTCCTCCGAGCGGGACATCGAGCGCATCCGCTCCTGCGGATCGATTTTTGAGAAGATGGTGCTCTGGACGGGATTCGAACCCGTGTGTCGGCCTCGAAAGGGCCGAATGATTGGCCGCTACACTACCAGAGCGCAAGCACACCCATAAATCAACCATTAATAAGGTTATCCGCCGGAACGACGGCCCCCGTGCTCCCGTCCCGTCGTATTGGAACGGTCCGCCGGCGGAATCCCGGCCATCCATCTTATACTTCGAACGCGAGACATGTCCATGAATTCGAGAGCATCGGGCAGGATCCTGGCCCTGGTCATCGTGGCCGTGGCGGTCGCCCTCGCATTCGGAATAGTTCTCGGGAACGACGCCTCTGACCGGGTGTTCCCCCTTCCCGTCGACGAGGAGGACAAGACGTACCTCCCCGCAGACGAGGCGGAGAAGCAGTACAACGCCGCGATAGACAGCATGCTGGAGGAGCTGAGATCGACATCCGATGTGGACGATATGACCACGGCCATCTACGACGGGTACGAGGCCCTCGTCGATACGATCACCCAATTCGTCTGGATGAATCTGGATTACAGCATCCATCCCGCCGAATACGCCGAAGAATACCAGAAATGGTCCCTGATCAACGACACGGCCCTGAACACATACAGGTCCGCCCTCCGCGAGGTGCTGATCTCCGATACCACCGGAAGGATGGAGAAGGCCCTGGACAGCGTGGGCATAGATCCCGCGGACATCAGGGACGAGGAGCCTCTGACCCCCGAGGAGAAGGCCCTCCTCGACAGGCAGACGCAACTCGTCACGGAGTATGACGGCATCATGTCGAGGGAGTATTCCAGGACGGTGAACGGGACCACCGTCACCTCCTCCAACTACAGCAGCGTCGGGAACCTCACGGCCCAGCAGCGGGCCGAGGCGTACTACGGCCTCCTGTATGACAGATGGTACGATGCGGCGGAGGTCTACGCCCAGCTCGTGGACGTCAGGAACGAGTATGCGACCATCCAAGGATACAACGACTACGCCAAGTACAGCTATGAGAACATCTACGGCAGGGACTACAGCACGGACGACGCACGGACGTTCACGGAATGCACCGGCGAGGTGTACGAAAGGTATGCCGAGCTCGGCGATATGATCTCGAGCGACCCGACGCTCAGCTACTCGAACCTGAACTGGCTGAGGTCCCTCGACCACGACGGGGCCCTGAACATTCTGAGGGCGCACGAGTCGAACGTCGGCGGCGACCTCCCGGATCTCGTCGACTACATGAAGAGATACGATCTGTTCTACATCTGCGAAAACTCGGACTCGTTGAACTCCGCATACACGATCCAGATCTTCAATCAGAACAGCGCCCTGATCTTCCTGGGAGCGCCGTACACCGGGATCCCGCTTGTGACCACGCTCGTGCACGAGTTCGGACATGCATCCTATATATGCCTGAACAGCAACAGCCAGACATGCTTAGACGTCATGGAGATCCAGTCCCAGGGGAATGAAGCGCTGTTCTATGCCGCCTGCGGAGGATACCTCATGAGGGGATCGGATTCGATGGCCGCCGACGGGATCAGCGATCTGATGTACACCGTCTGGACCGCCGGGCTGTGGACCCAGTTCGAGCTCTGGGCCTACGAGAAGCAGGCCGAGACCGGCGAGACGCTGACCGTGCAGATGCTGTCGGACGGGTTCGATGCCATCCTCGAGAAGAATGGGATGACCGACACGTTCCAGTTCCCTCCCGATCTCCGCGGCCTCGCATGGGTGCAGGTGCCCCATCTGTTCCAGTCCCCGCTGTACTATGTGAGCTACGCCACCTCGGCGCTCAATGCGCTGGAGATCTACGAGATCGCGGTCGACGACTTCGACAAGGCCCGCGACCTGTACCTCGACGTCGTCTACCTGACTGACATCGACGGCTACGTCGATACGGTGAAGAGGACCGGATTGACCAACGCCCTGGAGAAGGATGCGGCGACGGATATCGTGGACAAGGCGCTGGAAGCGTTGAAGAGACAGGTCGCATCGACATGAGGGATCCGCGAGGGTCAGGAACAGCCTCCGCCCCCGGATCTCCGGGCGAAAAACGGCCCGATAGCCGGGACTGAGAAAACCTTTTAAATACTAGTCCTCTTCATGGCTTCCCCAAGAGTGATTGATATGGTCGACAACCAGCCGCTGGAGAGTCCGGATGCGGATGTCACGCGCGTCCGCCTTCCGAATATCAAGGAGAATGAGATGTTCGGGATAGCTGACCAGCTGCTCGGCGCATCCAAGATCAAAGTCATGTGCGAGGACGGGGTGTCCCGTGTCGGACGCATCCCCGGGAAGATCAAGAAGAGGATGTGGATAAGGGAGGGAGACCTCCTCATCGTATCCGTCTGGGACTTCCAGCCGGACAAATGCGACGTCCGCTTCAGGTACACCCGCACACAGGCGGTCAACCTCAGCAAGAGGGGCAAGGTTCCCAAGAACCTGGACATCTTCTGAAGCCCCATGACCTCCTACGAGGAGGCGTACGCGTACCTCGAGAGGCATGTGGACGCCCTGAAGACCAACAAGACCGGCGATGAGCGCCAGACCGATGCGGAGGTCTTCGACAGGAAGACCCTGCTGACGATCTACGACTTGATGACGTCGGGCTACATCGACGTCGTCCACTACCCCATATCGACGGGAAAGGAGGGCAACGTCTTCTACGCCACCGACGAGGAGGGCGACGGGATGGCCCTGAAGATCTTCAGGACCTCCACCTCCACGTTCAAGAGGGTGGCCAAGTACATCGAGGGGGACCCCAGGTTCAGGGGCGTCACCGGCAACAGGTGGCGCATGATCTACACCTGGGTCAACAAGGAGTTCAAGAACCTGGCCAGATACGCCGAGGCCGGGATACCCGTGCCGGAACCCATAACGTTCCAGCAGAACTGCCTCCTCATGGAGTTCATCGGCGACGAGAGCGGGCCCGCACCGCAGCTCAGGGACGTCGTCCTCGACGACCCCACGGAGACCTACGACGAGGTCATCTCCTTCATCATCGACGGATGGAAGGACGCGCACCTGGTCCATGGGGACCTGAGCGAGTACAACATACTCATGTGGGACGGGCAGCCCATCATGATCGACGTCGGGCAGGCTATGACCACCGACAACTACAACGCGAAGGACCTTCTGGAAAGGGACATCCGCAACATCAACGCGTTCTTCAGGAAGAGGGGCGCTGACGTCATCGAGGACAAGGTTGTCTTCGAGGAGACCGTCAACGGCAAGGACGACGACGTCGAGGAGGAAGAGGAATGAGATCCATCAGAATACCGGCCGACAGGGTCGGTACGCTCATCGGGAAGAAGGGAGAGATCAAGAAGACCCTCCAAGACATCTCCGGCATCAAGATCGACATCAACACCGAGGAGGGGGAGATCGTCCTCCACGACGACGTCGAGCTCGAGGACCCGCTCAAGGCCCTACAGCTCATGGATGTCGTGAAGGCCGTAGGAAGGGGATTCAACCCCGACAAGGCCATGAGGCTCTTCGAGGACGACGAGTACCTCGAGGTCGTGGACCTGAAGGAGTTCATCGGCGAGAGGAGCGGGCAGATGCACAGGGTCCGCGGAAGGCTCATCGGGAAGGACGGGAAGACCCGTCGCATCATCGAGGACCTAACCGGGGTTGACATGGTCATCTACGGCAACACCGTAGGACTCATCGGCAACTCGATCAGTCTGCCCGTCGCCAAGCATGCGGTGGAGCTCATCCTCCAGGGGAGCGAGCACGCCACGGTATACCACTATCTGGAGAGCCAGCGTCCCCGCCTCAGGATCGCGGAGATGGGATTCGACCTCTGAGGGATTATCATGGACGAGTGGATCGCCGAGAACATCGAGGCAGCCCGCGGGCTCGCCTCCGAAGGACTGTGCGACAGGTGCCTCGGACGCATGTTCGGGAAGATCGGCACCGGGATGACCAACGACGTCCGCGGACGCATGATCCGCGATGCCCTCTCCGAGATGGGCGAGGACCTGCCCGCTGCGGACCTCTGCCCCGTGTGCGAGGACGTTTTCAGCCTCATGCCCCGCTTCGCCGAGAACGTCGCCGAAGCCGTCAACGAGGTGGAATCCGAGAACTTCCTCGTCGGAACCAAGGTCGAACCCTCCATCGTCGAGACCGAGAAGGCGCTCTGGGAGAAGTACGGCCTGGAGAACCCCGAGGCCATCAAGTCCGAGCTGAACCGCGAGATCGGGAAGCTCGTGCTCCCTCTGGTCCACCGCAGGGTCGAGTTCAAGAACCCGCAGGTGGTCGCCCTCGTCGACACCCGCTTCGGGGATGTGAAGCTGGATATCGCCCCCTTGTTCATCGGAGGGCGCTACAACAAGTACAGCCGCGAGATCCCCCAGACCATCTGGCCCTGCAGGGAGTGCCACGGGAAGGGATGCCCCCACTGCCACGGGAAGGGAAAGATGTACGAGACCTCCGTCCAGGAGATCATCGGGGACATCGCCCTCGAGATGGCAGAAGGGGATGAGCACTTCTTCCACGGCATGGGCAGGGAGGATATCGACGCCCGCATGCTCGGAGACGGAAGACCCTTCGTCCTCGAGATCAGCCAGCCGAAGAAGAGGTTCATCGACCTCGACGAGCTCGAGAAGAGGTCGTCCGCAGGGGAGATGGCCGCATTCAACTCGCTGCATTTCGTGCAAAGGGAGGCCGTCGAACGGTACAAAGGCGCCGCATCCGACAAGGTTTATCGCGTGCGCGTAAAAGCCGACGGCAAAGTTAATAAAGAAACAGTAGTTGAGGTCGCCTTATCGTTCAAGGACGCCGATATAGACCAGAGGACTCCACGCCGCGTCGAGCACAGAAGGGCCGACCTGGTGAGACACAGGAGGATCCACTGGGTGACGGCGGACTCTTTCGACGAGGACGGATTCGATCTCGAACTCGAGACAGATTCCGGAACCTACGTGAAGGAGTTCGTGTCCGGGGACGACGGCCGCACGCAACCCAACTTCTCCGAGAGGCTGGGGATCAAGTGCGTCGTCGTCGCTCTCGACGTATTGGCGATTGACTATCACGAACCATGAGGGATTCACAATGCAGGCATCCAGAGGAACAAGGACAAAGACCCGCAACCTTCTGAAGAAGAAGCCCAGGGCACGCGGCCTGTCCCCTATCACCAAGGGACTCCAGACATTCGAACCGGGAGACAAGGTCAACATCATCATCGACCCCAGCGTCCACAAGGGCATGCCCTTCTCCAGGTTCCACGGCCTCACCGGCGTCGTCATCGACTCCAGGGGCGAAGCCTACGAGGTCAGTGTCAAGGACGGAAACAAGACGAAGACCGTCGTCGCCCGCCCCGAGCACCTCGTCAGGACCGTGGAGTGAGATTCGAATGGAACAGAGGTACGTCACAGTAGCGGAGGTCAAGGACCTCCTCGAAGCCGTGCTAGAAGAGAGGGGCGGAATGGACCTCATGCTCGCCTCCCAGAAGGCCGCGCTCGATCATGCTCAGAAGACGTGCTCGATTTCCAAGGAGAAGGCCGAAGCGATCGTCGCCGCGGCGAGCAAGCTCGATTTCGTCACCGAACCCGTGGCGGTCAAGATCGCCGACCTCCTCCCCGAATACCCCGAGGACGTCCGCGCGATCTTCTCCAAGGAGAGGGTCACGCTCGACCAGGACCAGATCGAGAGCATCCTCGAGATCGTCCGCAACAACTACTGAGGGCTTCCTATGGAAGACTACGCCTACATTCTAGATTGGCTGCCGATGGGCGCCGGAGGCAACTTCGGCAAGTCCCGCGAACCTCTGATCTATGCGGTCGGGGACGAGGAGTTCAAGCTCTTCGAGCTCGTCCCGAAGGCAGGCGCACAGGTCGAGATCGGAACCAGGACCTACATCGGCAAGGACGGCTCCAAGAGGGACGTCGTCGACCACGTCAAGAGGCGCATCGGCTTCGAAGAGATGACAAACAACGCCCAGACGGAGCTCGAATACGCGGTCGACACCATCGTCATGGCCAACCAGCCCAGGTTCATCCGCTTCTTCAACGAGGCCGAGGGGATCAGCCTCCGCAAGCACATGCTCGAGGAGCTCCCCGGACTGGGGAAGAAATCCATGACCGCCATCCTCGACGAGAGGAAGAAGGGCAACTTCACGGATTTCGCCGATCTCTCCGCACGCACCGGGATCAAGAACCCCGAGAAGTTCATCTCCGCACGCATCGTGCTCGAGATCTCCGATCCCGAGAGGAAGCGCTACATCTTCGTTTCGAAATGAGCAGCGCACGGGACCTCATGGCCTCAGCGGGCGTCGTGCCCAAGAAGAGCAAAGGCCAGAACTTTCTGATAGATGACCGCGTGGCCGACCGCATAGTCGGCTACGCCGGCATCACCGACTCCGACAGACTGTTTGAGGTAGGGCCCGGATTCGGCATACTCACGGACAGGCTCGTGAACATGGGCGCCGGCTTGACCTGCATCGAGCTGGACGTCAAACTCGCCGAGCATATCCGCTCCACATACGGAGACGGACTCACCCTCCTGGAAGGGGATGCCGTCAAGGTTCCGTTCCCTGGATTCGACGTGTTCGTCAGCAACCTACCGTACAGCGTCTCCACCCCCATAATATTCAAGCTCCTGGAGCAGGACTTCCGCACCGCGGTCGTCATGGTCCAGAAGGAATTCGCCGACCGCATGGTCGCCGACGTCGGAAGCCCCGATTACTCGAGGCTCACCGTCAATCTGTTCTATCGGGCCGACTGCGAGATCATGGAGCCTGTGCCTGCATCGAGGTTCGATCCCAGACCGAAGGTCGATTCTGCGGTGGTCAAGATAACGCCCCGTCCCGCACCCTTCGATGTTCTTGACGAACCGACGTTCTTCAAGGTCACCGAGGCCTGCTTCAACCATCGCAGGAAGAAGATCGGGACCTCCCTCAGGAACACGGGGCTCGTGGAATCCTCCGAGGACATCCCCTACAAGGACGAGAGGATCGAGAGCCTCCGCCCTGCCGAGATCGGCGAGATCGCCGATGCTGTATTCCTCAGCAGAAAGGGATGAGCCCCCGAATATCGCCATCCATGCCTCTTAAATCCTCATCATTCTCATCGATTGTATATTGAACCTAAGATGAACGGATATCTAGCACTACACCGTTCATCGTGCCCGAGTGCGGG
>ERZ1026854.427-NODE-427-length-29516-cov-9.082007_pt1 | contig 29516 bp, 27 predicted proteins | sample MGYA00380157_ERZ1026854 | MGnify/ENA primary metagenome ERZ1026854 (study PRJEB33269, sample SAMEA4719793) | human gut metagenome | biome: human-associated habitat; feature: organic feature; material: feces | place: Cameroon | collected 2013-10 ... | reverse complement strand
CTAATACTAATTTTTAATCAAAGTGTAGACAAAAAATCGGCGCAAAAGCCATATAAACCTGTTTTCAACAGCTACGAGCTTTTGCTTGATTTTTTGTACACTTTCAGTTTAAAAATTATTATAATATAACACTGCCGCCGCAGGGAAGTTCTCCTGCCGCGGCACTTATAATTATACCATTATTATGATACTTTTGCAACAATTTATGTGAAGTTGCGCAGTCAAATTTTCAAACTAAACTCTCACTGCAAATTCAGCATAAGCAACTCCGTCGGGCGTGTTTATTTCAAGCTGATAAAGTCCCTTTTCAAAGCTTTGCTCATATTCAAAGGAATGTACAAAACGGCAGTAGTCTCTTTCGCTGAAGTTGGCTGAAAATTCTCCGCACCTGCTCCAAATCTGCCCGTCAAGTTTCCGCACCGTTACCGTCATCTCATCTTCATAGTTTTCCATATCGGTCGAGCAGTCCGTAGCTCTCAATGTGAGAACGCCGTTCTCGTAAAATGCGGAGTAAAGTCTGTTGCCGACGGCATAGTCGGAATAGTCACATTGGTGAAAATTAGAATTGTAAATATAGGGAACGATCTCGCCGTCATCTTCTTTGGTAAGGAAGAAGAAATGATCCATATCCGTATGGTAGAGCCTTATCGAATCAAGCGTTCTTCCGTAGATGAATACGGCGGAATCGGAGTTTGTCTTAGGCGTGTTGAAATTCGTGTGATGAACGGGATAAGCCTCATTGACCGAATATTCAATATAGTAGAATGCGCCGCCGTCCTCCGGATCGCCCGTGCGGATAAGATAATCGGGGTTGCCGTCGTTGTTGTAATCATCGAGCAGAAGCGAAAAATTGTCATTATAGGTATATTTAAGTCCCGACCCACTCTCCGAATCATACGCACAGGGATAAGTCACACTGCCGTGTTCACTGTTCCGGACATAGCAGCGCATTTCTCCCGAGTAAACGCCGTCCTTCTTGTAATAGCGGCTCGTGATATCGACCGTGACCTTGCTTCTGTCACCGTTGACGAAAACATTGTGGGAAACAAGATACTCGTTGGACTGCGGATAATACATACCTTTCTTGTCCGCAAAGTATTCTTCACAGTCGATCTTATTGGTAAAATCGGACAGCGTATCGGCAAGTTTTGGGTCTCGTTCGGGGCGTTCATATTCCTGCTCTAAATACAATTCGTAATCGCTTTTTTGTCTTTCCTTATGACTGAAAACAGAACTGCTGCTTTTATAGGTGATAAGAAGATCGACTGCGCCGATAAAAACAAAAAGCACCAATATAACTATAAGCTTTTTCATACCGAAAATCCGACCTCCTCTCTGTTGAAAAGTCCCTCGTTGACATAGATCTCTTCGCCCTCAAAGCGGATATCATAACGCCCTCTGCCCTCGCCGTTGATATATACGCTGAAGCTCGGACTGTCATAGTCGTCGAGCCTATAGTGGAATATGTACTCGCTCTCATCAACGAAAAGCTCCTGCCATTCTTCCTTTACGCTTTCGTCGGGACAGCAGTACCAGTCATAATAATTATACTCCGCCGCATAATCCGATACCGTCCGCATAGCCTTTTCATGCTTTTCAAGCAGAGGGTCGATGACCTCATAGGTGCTGATGCTTTCCTCAGCGGCGATATCCTGCACCTTTGAAATTTCAATATATGAAGAAACTGCACCGAACACAATAAGTACCGCACACATTGCCACCATAGTTCCGCCCCACCATATTGCCGACTGCCAGCCCTTTGCACGTTTGCCGTAAATTTTCTTGTGCTTTCTTGACACGATCTCGTCCGCTATGATAACGGGCAGTAAAAAGAAATACAGCATGATCAGAACATACGGCAAATTCAGCAGAATAGATGACGCTATCCAAGCCAGATCATCAATATAAAGACCGCTGAATCCGTGACAATAAAAAATCAGCAGATGAAGCTCCGAGAAGATCATAAATATGAATAGCGGAGCTTTATACGACAGGTTATTTTTCTTCACAGCAAGCCACCAAGCCAGTGCCGCCGTTGGTATAGCAAAAAGTCCTCCGCAGTATAAAATGTTCACATATAACAATCCCACAGCTGAAAATATGCTTATCCACACCCCATACATATCCCCGCCGTCCCAAATTATCGCATAGCCTGCCGACAGAACGATCAGCGCAAGCGGCACAGCAAAAAGCTTTATTCCAAGTGAAGTGCAGAACAGAGCACGGATAATGCCCTTAAAGTCAAAGCCTATGCCTTCAAAGCTTATGCCGTTATCATTTTCACGGGCTTCCGATTTATCGATCTTGTATTTTTCCGCAAGCTCGGGCATAGCCATATCCGCCGTCAGAACGATGTTGTTGTTCGCATAGCTGAGTTCGGCGGCAATATTTTCACCCGTTTCCTCACAGCGGAAAAAGTCCGTGCAAGAGCCGTCGGCGTCCTTTATTTCTTTTTCAAACACAAATTCGGGATAGAGATATCCGATGTCGCTTTTAAGCCCCGAAAACATCTCCGAATTTGCGTGTTCACTTATTTTATATGTGTATTTCATTTTTTACCCCTTATATAAAAATTTTCAACTGAAGATCTGCGGAATTCCCAAAACGATGACCATACCCAGCAACTCCAAAGCTATATACGGAACGGAAGCAATGTTGAGCGCATAAACGATCAGCCTGTACCTGTTATAAACCGCACCTTTCTTTTTCAGCTTTGCCATAATAAATCCCAGCACCGCCGCCATTGCGATATAACCAACAATATCGGGTATAAATAATATAATATCCAATATATTGTCCGTGTAAAAAGACACTGTTTCGTCCAAGAAATCCTCGATAAATATCAGAGCGGCTATCTTCACCGCTATAAAAATCAATGCATATATTTTCGTTTTGGCGTAATTCTCCTCACCTGCGATATCCTTCTCATATTTCTTAACATAAAAAACAGATATCATAAAGATCACGAACTGTATCAAAAAGGCAGCAGCCATTGTCCCGAACTTATATCTGTACGCCGCAACAGTCATAACGCACACTGCGGCAACATTGAATATCAACAGCAGAATAAATCTGCGTTTTTTAAATTTTCTGTCCCCCTCGATATACATTTTTTCAAACATTTTATTTTCCGACAAAACAACACCCCGTTATCCTTTTTTCAATAATTTTTCTCGGAATAACTCCTTTGTCTGCCCGTCCCCCGACGAGTTTTTCATTTTTGTGCGAAAAAGTCTTCCAAATGCCGTTCCGTACAGAATTTTGCACACTTTTTCCCCTTTGATATTTCAACTCGCTTCCATTATACACCAAGAAAACGTCCTTTGTCAACAAAAAATACATTTTTTCTACATTTATTAAAAGTCAAATTGAATATGTTAAACGTTTAACAAACTTTTATTTGTTGTACGGGTTGTAAAATTTTCATAAGTCATTGATTTTTGGTGAAGCCTGTGCTATAATTTATCTTGAATAACTCCGCAAAGATCATCATTTTCACAAGGCAGACAGAATTTGCGGTGCAAAACATCAACATTTTATATGAGGTGAAATATTATGAACGAAAAAGAACTTTATGAACTCTGGTGCGAAAAGGCTGTTGACGACCCCGACCTCCAGACTGAACTTAAATCCATTGCAGGCGACGATGAAGCTATCAAGGACAGATTCTACCGTGACCTCGAATTCGGCACAGGCGGACTTCGCGGCGTTATTGGCGCAGGCGCTTACAGAATGAACATCTACACTATTAGACGTGCAACACAGGGTCTTGCTGACTATGTTAAGGAAGCTTTCCCGTCCAATCCGTCCGTTGCTATCGCTTACGACAGCAGAATCAAGTCCGATGTTTTCGCTAAGACTGCTGCTTCCGTTCTCGCTGCAAACGGCATCAAGGTACATATCTACTCCGAGCTTATGCCTACACCGATGCTTTCCTATGCTGTAAGAGCATTGAAGTGCAGCGCAGGTATCGTTATCACCGCAAGCCACAACCCTGCTAAGTACAACGGCTACAAGGTTTACGGTTCTGACGGCTGCCAGCTCACACTCGGCGCAGCAGAGATCGTTCTCAAGAACATCAACAACGTTCCTATGTTCGGCGGCGCAAAGTACATCGACTTTGAGCAGGGCGTTAAGGACGGCTCTATCAATTATATTGGCAAGGACGTTATCGACAGCTATCTCGACAACGTTTCCAAGCAGGGTATCCACACAGACCTCGTTGCTTCAAGCGGACTTAAGGTCGTTTACACACCGCTCAACGGCACAGGCAACAAGCCCGTTCGTGCTATCCTCGACAAGATCGGCATCAAGGAAGTTACTGTCGTTCCCGAGCAGGAATATCCTAACGGCAACTTCACGACCTGCCCATTCCCGAACCCCGAGATCAAGGAAGCACTCGCACTCGGTCTTAAGCTTTGCGAAACAGTAAAGCCTGACCTCCTCCTTGCAACCGACCCTGACTGTGACCGTGTTGGTATCGCAGTTCCGTCCGATAACGGCTATGTCCTCTTCTCGGGCAACGAAGTCGGTGCAATGCTCCTCGAATATATCTGCAGCGAAAGAACAAAGCTCGGCACAATGCCTGCTGACCCTGTTGCAGTTAAGACTATCGTTACAACAGATATCGCACAGAAGATTGCCGACAACTACGGCGTTAAGATGATAAACGTCCTCACAGGCTTCAAGTTCATCGGCGAGCAGATCGGCTTCCTCGAAGCTAAGGGCGAGGAGAACCGCTACATCTTCGGCTTTGAAGAGAGCTACGGCTACCTCGCAGGCTCTTATGTAAGAGATAAGGACGCAGTTGTGGCTTCAATGCTTATCTGCGAAATGGCAGCATTCTACCGTACTCAGGGCATCTCTCTCCTCCAGGCAAGAGAGAATATGTATAAGAAGTACGGCGTTTATAAGCACTCCCAGCAGTCGTTCACCTGCGAGGGCGCAAGCGGCATGGAAAGAATGAAGGAAATCATGAGCGACCTCCGCACAAATACACCTAAGGAGATCGGCGGACTTGCAGTAACACGCTTCGACGACTATATGGCAAGCACCTCCACCGATACAGCAACCGGCGCAAAGACAATGCTCACACTTCCTAAGTCCGATGTTCTCACATTCGTACTTACAGACGGCGCATCTGTTGTTATCCGTCCGTCGGGCACAGAGCCAAAGATCAAGGCTTACTACACAACAACAGGCACAACTCAGGCAGAAGCAGAAGCACTCGAAACAAAGATCGCCGACAGCTTCAAGTCTATTCTTGGATTCTAAGATAGTTATAATAGCCGCTGCGATACCTACCGCAGCGGCTGTTTTAAATATGCTTGACATATTTGTATCTTTAATGTATAATAATAGCGGAGAGCAGTATCGCTCTGAATGTTTTGTATGGTTGTACGTTCTATTGGCGCTCACCGCCATTAAGGGCAGAATCGGATAATTGGCGCTCACCACCATTAAGTGCAGAATTTGATAACTGGCGCTCACCGCCATTAAGTGCAGACTAAAAACAATCATTAGACCGTGGGGAGAGCGTTGTAACGTTTCTCCCCATTGGTTTATATCGGAGAATTTATGGATATTTACTTTTATTACATTAAAGAGGATTATATTGATTTTCTAAAAAAATATGAATGTGAGCAAATCGGGCATACCTGCGTACCGAATATACAGTATAAAACCTCCAACAAATTTGTATTCGGAGCGATAATGAATATCAACGGTATGTCCTATTTTGCCCCCGTTTCATCTTATAATAAAAAGCAGGAAGATGTTATTTTGATTCGGGATAAAAAGAACCGTTCAGACGTACTTGGTTCACTTCGTTTTGCGTATATGCTCCCCGTGCCGCTCGCTTGTTTAAATAAACTTGACATAAAAGCTATAAACAGCGAATACAGCAAGGTTCATATTTCCAAGGAATTAGCATTTTGCAGAAGAGAACGGGATAAAATTTTTAAACAAGCTCAAAAAACATATTTCCGAGTAACAAATAAGGTCAATGAACAGCTTGTAAAAAACTCCTGTGACTTTAAGCTTTTGGAGCAGGCATACATAAATTACTGTACCAAAAATCGGCTTGATATTGAAACATAAATAAACGGACTGCCACAATCTGTGACAGTCCGTTATTTATAACCCTTAACAATAATTGGTTTACACTGCAAATTTACATTAAGAAAACTTATGCATTAAGCATTACGCATTATTTCAGTCTTTTGATATAATCATATATCATCTGCATAGCCTGCGCCCTCGTGAGAACCTTGTTCGGCGAGTAGTTTCCGTTCTTGTCTGCACTTGCAAAACCGAGAGCCTTTGCTATCGCAATGTAGCCTACATAATCGTCCGATACAGCAACGTCCTTGAACGGCGCACGGTAGATGCCCTTTAACTCAGCATAATCAGAACCGCCGTAAACATCAACGAATACCTTTGCGGCTTCCTTTTTGGTGAGCGTTACAGCCTTTTCTTCTTTCTGATAGTTGCCGTCCTCAACATAGTAAGGCACATAGTTGCGCGTTGCTTTGTAAATAACCGTCGCGAACTCCTTGTCGGTGAGCTTTGAGTTCGGGTCAAACTTTCCGTTTTTGGTTTCAAGCGTGATGCCGTATCTTGCAAGCGTTTTTATCGCATTTTCCTGCGCGATGCCGCTGATGTCCGTGTAATCGGTGTTGTCATCTCTCTCGGCAGGGAGCGGAGTGCCGTCCCATTCTACAACACGGTACTTGCTGTCGAGGATATAATCGTTGATATCGTAAAGAAGATAAGTCTTGACTGTTCCGTCCTTCTTGTAGTAGCCGTCATAGTAATATCTGAGCTTTATCTGCTTGAAAAGCTGCTCAAATGCCTTGTCATTGTCGAATTTCGGCACGGACGGAAATTTTACTTCTGTGTATCTGTATGAGATCGATCTGACATCACCCGAGATGTCAACATTTATCCTTATGGTATCGCCCTCGACCTGCACACCGTTAACATAACGGTTGTAATAGTATGTTCTGCTGCTTTCGGTGTATACTGTCTTGCCGTTGCGGTCGGTGTAAAAATGGCATGGCTCGCTGTTTCTTTCATCAGCCTTATATTCACCGAAAATATCACCATAGAAATGCTTTGCGGCTGCCGCTGCGATCTTCGCATTTGCATTTACGGGGTATTTCTTGCTGCTGTCAAAATAATTATCATAGGACTTGCTGAAATTGTCGACCTTGCCCGTTTTTGCATTGACTTTTACGGACATATAGAAATACGGTTCTTTTGGGTTCGTATTTATATCTACGCCAACATCTTCCACCGCTATGTCCGTATCGTCCTGAACGTCCACGTCATCTACAGCCTCATCTACATCAATTCCGACATCAACGATGGCATCGTCACCGCCACGATAATCGATAATATAGTAGTATTCGCCCGTGTCCTCGTTTTTGTAAAGATTTGCATACTCAAGCACAACATAATCGGGCATCTTCGTGTATTTATCCTTGTTGAGAAGTGCCGTTATTTCGTCCTTTTTGAGCAGCCCCTCATCAGCCGTTATCTCTTTAAGCTCGGCTTCGGTGAACTCAACTCCGTCATCACCTGCATCATCATAAGCAACATCAGCGGCAGTTTCTACGCCATCTGCCATTGAGTTATAATAATTGTGACTAAAATTTCTGATGCCTTTATCACTATTCATATCGTCCCAGATAGTTGACGGCTTGCCCGTTACAGCATCGATCTCATCGGTAAAGCTCGGGAGATACAAAAGAACCGCTTTCTGCTCATACTTATCCGTTTTTTCATTGTATTCGCTGACGATACGGTATATCGGCGTGAGCGTTGTGAGCGACTTGTACTTTGCCCTTGCTTCGTCAGCGGTAAGCTTTGAAGCCGTGCTGCCATACTTCGTGCCGTTCCAGAACCACTCGATGTTCATTGAAACGAGTTCGCCCGTGTTCTTGTTTACTACAATAGTACCGCCGTTGCCCTCGACCGCAACACCATTCTCCATACGGTCAAGCTTTACCGCTGCAGTATCGCCGAAAAGATCGATGCTGTCAACGCTGTATTTGCCCTTGTTTGCAAGATCGGGGTCAAGCATTTTGAACGCCTTTTTTGCATAGTCGATAAGCTGTGCGTCGGTGAGCTGTGCAAAGCTTTGCTTTACGTCCTTGCCGCTATCTCGGTTGTCGTAATAATTGTATGAAAGTATGATGTCATTGGCATAAAAAATTTCAATACTTTCTTTGTATTCCTTGTCGCGCCATGTAAAGGTGAAGGCTTCCGTTCCGTATGATGTTGACATACTATAGTTGAATTCGGTCAGCCTGTCTGGTATCTTAACCCTCTTTTTCACAACGGTCAGAGCCGTTTTCATAGCTTTCTGCTTCTTTGTTTCGCTCTGCGAAGATGTGCTCGATGAACTGCTGTTTGAGGCCGCCAATACGGGAACTGCTCCTGCGCTGACGGTCATCATCACTGCCATTGCAGCGGCAGCGATCTTTGCGATAGTGTTTGTTTTCATATTTCTGCTCCTTTCATTTGTCCAAGTCTTTTTGTTAAAAGATCATCTTTGAAAAAATTATCCTCGGAAATACATTGAAACATTTTTCAACGGTTCCCGAGGATATTTGCATAGGAAACCTTAAAGAACATTTCCCGACTATTCGCCGAACAATACCTCCCAAGGGCAATTTTGTTGTGAACAGTTATAGCCCGATGCTGTATTTTCTGCGAATAAATGTGTAAAAGCGATCCGCAAAACTTCTAAAGCAAAATCCCACAATTGATCTATCCGTTCTGCGGATCATTTCACCCTTTACACTTATAAAACAATTTAACAGCCCCGAATTTTTCATTTTCTGAAAAATTTTTCTGAGGTTTGTATATCTTTACAAAAATAAGTGAAATCCTTGTCGCATTTGTACAAAATCAAAGCGGGCATTTTTCCTTTATCATCGAAACAACGAGTGCTATCGCACCCTCAAGATCAAGCTCCGAGGTGTCCGCAAGAACAACGTCATCAGCCTGCTTTAAGGGTGAAACATCACGGTGCATATCGTTGTAGTCGCGCTGTTTGATATCGGCAAGAACCTGCTCATAGGTCGGGCAGTTCGGTTTTTCGGCAAGCTCCTTAAAGCGGCGGTCTGCACGGACTTCCGCCGAAGCCGTAAGGAAAATTTTAAGGTCGGCATTCGGCAAAACCACCGTTCCGATGTCGCGTCCGTCCATTATCACATTGTTTTCGGCAGCAATGCTTCGCTGTAAGTCGAAGAGGAACTTTCGCACCTCAGGTATAGCCGAAACTGCCGATGCTCCCATTGAAACCTCGGGAGTACGAATGAAATCCGAAACGTCCTTTTCGCCCGAAAAAACGTGCTGAACTCCGTCAATGAAGCGGAGCGAGAAGAAGCCAACGCCGAATTTACCGAGTTCGGCAACGACCTTATCCTTGTCGCTCGGCGAAATTCCCCTCGATATCATCTCAAAAGCGACCGCTCTGTATAGCGCGCCAGTGTCAACATAAATGAACCCGAGCTGCTTTGCGGCAGCCTTTGCTATCGTGCTTTTTCCTGCCCCTGCAGGTCCGTCTATTGCAATGTTATATACCTTTGACATTTTAAACAACCCTCTCCTTAGATTTAATTCGGAATTATTTTAAATTCGTAAAAACGCCTTACGGCGCGGGACGGGTGACCTGTCCCATACATTTTATATCGATTTTATGCAAAATTTTTGCACAATCATCGGGCGGATATAGAATCCGCCCCTACGAAAACCGAGAACGCCGCAATTTTGCGGCGTTTTATCCCCAACATTCCGATAATTCTAAATCCAGCCGTCCTATTCTGATAAAAATATTTTTTCTGTCGTAAAAAAGCGGAGCAAGATCAATTCCGAATTCCGAATTCCGAATTCCGAATTAAATTAAGCTCTTCCGCAAGCCTTAAGAATTCCTCCATAGAAAGCTGCTCGGGACGCGCATTTGCAGGAATGCCTGCATTTTCGACCGCCTTCGCGATGAGCGGCTTTTCCATTCCCATTGAGGACGAAAGCGAGTTGAGAAGATTTTTTCTGCGCTGAGAAAACGCTCCCCGTACTGTTTTGAAGAAAAATTCCTCGTCCTGCGCTTTGTACCGTCCGTCATTGTGGATATCAAGCTTTATTACGCAGGAATCAACATTCGGCGAGGGCATAAAGCTTCCCCTTGAAACGTTGAACAGCAGCTTCGGCTCGGAATAATAGCGAACCGCCGCCGTTACCGCTCCGACATCACGCGTTCCCATTTCCGCGCAAAGCCGCGTTCCTGCCTCTTTCTGCACCATTACGGTTATCGAAGTCAGCGGCAGGCGGCTTTCGAGCAGCATCATTATTATCGGCGAGGTTATATAGTACGGGAGATTCGCACAGACTGCGACCTTCATTCCCCCGAAATTTTCCTTTATCACTTCCGCAAGGTCGATCTTCATAACGTCAGCGTTGATGACCCTGACGTTTTTATGCTCGGCGAGCGTTTCTTCAAGAATCGGGATAAGGCGCTCGTCAATTTCAATTGCGACCACCTTGTCGGCGCGCTTTGCAAGCTCGTGCGTGAGAACACCTACGCCCGTTCCTATCTCGATTATCCCCGTTCCAGATGCAGCGCCGCCCATTTCAGCTATCCTCGGGCAGACGGTCGGGTTGACGAGAAAGTTCTGTCCCAAAGCTTTCGAGAACGAAAAGCCGTGGCGCTCGAATATATCTTTTATTACCTTTATGTCGGTCAGATTTTCCATAATTTAACCTTTCAAAACAAATACAAAATGCCGAGGAACATCGGCTGATGAATAACATAGAACCAAAGCGAGTATCTTCCGATGAAGTTTACAGCGTGTGCATTTATCCGCCCATAGAAGAAGCTCGGGAACTTTTTTTCCGCTATCGGGCGTGAAAGTGCCGCTCCCACAATGTATAAAAAGCCGTTCGGGATAAGCGGAAAGTAATCCGAAGAGTAAAATCCGTCGGGCAATATACCTATCGTATAAGAATATTGCGAATTTTCGGGCAAATTTAGCTTTATATCGGTGAAAAATAAGTGCAGTAGACCGCCCTTATCCACGAAATCTATCGTCACGAAATATAACAGCAGGCTCAACGCGAGCAGAATCCGCCAGTCTATTCGCCGAATTATCGGCCTTGCCAGTCCGCAGAGCATCATCATCACGCCGAAAAATGAAAGCGCTCCGAACACTGCGACCTGATCATGCATAAAAAGGTCGGTCACTATCGTGAAAATACTGCCCATAAAGAACAGCACCGCTCCCCTGCGCACACTGTCGTGCGAGAATGAACTGCATATTCCCGAAACGATTATAAGCAATGCAAGGAACGCATCGTGCAGAACCTCGAACCACCTTGCGCCGAAGAATGTAATGTTCACACCCTTTACAGTTATAAGGTCATAGCAAAGGTGATAAAACATCACATAAATTAGCGAAATTCCGCGCAGAAGATCGAGCAGTTCTATTCGGTTGTTCCGCCCGAATCCGCCCGAGATGCTTTGTTCGCCGCTCATCACATATTCTCTCCTGCAAGGCAGCCCGTTGAGAACGCTATCTGCAAATTGAAGCCGCCCGTGTAGCCGTCCACATCGAGAACTTCGCCTGCAAAGTAAAGTCCCTTTACAAGCTTTGACTCCATTGTTTTCGGCGAAACCTCACTGACCTTAACGCCGCCGCTCGTAACTATCGCCTCGGCTATCGGACGGAAGCTCCGTATATGCACGGGAAAAGCTTTCAGAAGTGAAACGAGCCGCTGACGCTCCTGCTTTGTGACGGAGTTGACCTGCTTTTCACCGTCGATGCCCGAAAGCTCAACGACCGTCGGTATCATTTTCGACGGGAGAAGCTTTGAAAGCGAGTTTGCAAAAATTCGGTTCGGAATCTCCTTGAAATCACGCAGTATCCTCTCGTCCAGCTTTTTCTCATCAAGCGCAGGCTTTAGGTCGATATAGAAAATGTAGCGTCCGCTTTCGACCTGCGGAATATGGCTCGATGCACTCAGAACGAGCGGACCAGATACACCGAAGTGCGTGAAAAGCATCTCCCCCATTTCGGAGAAAACGACCTTGTTTTTCACCGTGTCTTTGAGCGTGAGCACAACATTTTTCAGCGAAAGTCCCATCATATCGCGGCAGTAATCATCGTCCGATTCGATAGGCACAAGTGACGGTTTTATGTCCGTTACAGTGTGTCCAAGCTCCTCAGCGAAGCGGTAGCCGTCACCGTCCGAACCCGTTCCGGGATAGGACTTTCCGCCCGTTGCGATGAGTACGGACGGAGCGAAATATGTCCTGCTGCCGCACTTTACGCCATTTACAGCGCCGTCCTCGGCGATTATCTCCGTCACCTTTGAAAATATCCTGTTCACGCCGTAATCTTCGCAGCCCTGTTCAAGCGCACGGACGATATCCTCCGCCTTGTCGCTGACGGGAAAAACACGGTTTCCACGCTCCGTTTTGAGCGGAACACCGAGCCTTTCAAAAAAGTCCATACAATCCTGCGAGTTGAAGCCTGCATAAGCCGAGTAGAGAAACCTCGGATTCGTCGGGATATTCGCGAAGAAATCGTCCGAAGTGCAGTTGTTCGTGACGTTGCAGCGACCCTTTCCCGTTATGGATATCTTCTTGCCGCAGCGGTTCATTTTTTCGAGCAGCAGCGTACTTTTTCCCAGTCCTGCGGCTGTTATAGCAGCCATCATTCCCGCAGCTCCGCCGCCTACTATTATACAGTCATAAGAATTTGACATTTTTTACTCCTTAAAGATGCCAAGCCGTTTTATTTCGGCAATAAGCTTGTCCGCCATTTTACGGTGAGTTACGGTGCTCGGGTGCCATTCCGAACCGATGCCGTCCTCCTCGCGCTGAACCTCAAAACCGAGCGAGGTTATCCTCTCATCAGCAAGCGATTTTACAGCATTTTCGATCTGCGGCAAAAGCTCCTGACCCATTGCTCCGAGTGCACATATAATGTGCGCCTGCGGATTTTTCTCGCGGATATGTGCAATAAATTCACGATAGCAGTTTTCAAACGCCGCCGTGCGCTCGGGTATTCCCCTTGTGAAATCCTTGTCGTTCGTTCCAAGATTGACAACGATAAGCTGCGGCGCAAAGCGTGAAAATTCCCACATTTCGGGTTCATTCCCAAGCATACCGTCAACAGCCTTGTCGGTGTAGTCATATATAACGGGCATTGTCCAGGCGTTGTCGGGTTCGGTCACGCTCTCGTCCTTGACCGAGTTCGAGTAAACACCTATCGCAGTCCAAGAGGTGAGCTGATATTCCGCGCCAAGTTCATTCGCCGTGAGCGAAGCATAGTTTATGAGCGGATTTTCGGTCGATGTCTTGAAATTGTCGCATACCGACTTGCCCTCAATGCCGAAACCGCAGGTTATCGAGTCGCCGACAAATTCTATCCTGCGCTCGGAACAAGGCTTTGTCGCCGTCAGCTTTCCGTCCGCGCTGAAAGACAGCACTCCAACCTTTGAAAAGGCGTTTTCCGAAAGCTTCACAAGCCTGATGCGGACTTTTTCCGCCTTTTCACTGCGGTAAAGCTCATATTCGGCTGTCCCCTCGCTGACAGCGAAACGCTTTAAAAGCTTTCCGTTCACAAGCACAGCCATATAAGGCTGAAAATTCTCTTTCCAAGCCTCGTCATTCACCCAGTCGGTCGTAAGCTCCGCCGAAAGGCTCGTCCCGTCAAAGTCAAACTCCGCACCCGTCAGCGAATAGCCGAGCCATAACGTTCCGTTCCGCATAAGGGTTCGTCCGAGCCTGCGTATATCGGCATTTTCAACCGAAATTTTCATTATTTCACTCATTTTTATTATCCTCTTCAAGGAAATCAACGCCGATATAGTCTGCGAAAGCCTTGTAAATATCGGGGTGGGATTTTTTCGTGCGGAGCGGTTTCAAATTCATATCGGTGAAGAAATGCGAGGTTTCGCCCGTGGCTTTGAGCTCGCCGTTGTCCTTGCCGATAACTCGGTAGGTTATGCGCATTTTGAAGCCGTTGAACTCCTCGACTTTCAGCACGATAAGCACAGTTTCATCGAAGCGGACAGCGTTTTTATAGTCTGCCCTCGCCGAGAGAACCGGTATCATAACGCCGTTTTCCTCCATTTTCGCATAAGGATAGCCGACCTCGTTCAGAAAGTGTATGCGAGCCTCCTCGAACCAGCGGATATAATTCGAGTGGTGAACGATGCCCATTTTATCGGTCTCATAGTAAAAAGCCTTGCGCTCATAAAGTTTAATTGCCATTTCGCTTTCCGCCTTTCTTATTGTATTCGTCCTCATGCTTCATCATAAAAAGGAACTTCGGCGGAACGGGAAGCTTCCATTCCATTTCCTTGCCGAGATAAGGGATATAGATAACAAGTCTGTCTGCATGAAGCGCCAAACGGCGGATAGGGTTTGTGTCAGCGCCGTATTTCTTGTCACCTGCGATCGGACAGCCCATTTCGGAGAAGTGCGCTCTGATCTGATTCTTGCGTCCCGTTTCGATGTTCACCGCAACGAGCGAGTAGTCACGGCTCTCACGCTTGACCTCATAATTCGTTATGGAAAGCTTTCCGTCGCCCTTTATTCGGGAAGAATAAACGAACATACTGTCCGTTTCCTTCAGCCATGATTCTATCCTGCCCTTTTTCGGGTCGGGGTGACCCTCGACAACGGCGCAGTAGCCGCGGTATTTCACATATTCGTTCCAATGCTCCTGCAGGTCGAATTTCACCGTGTCATTCTTGGCGAAAAGCAGTATTCCCGAGGTGTCGCGGTCAAGGCGGTGAACGATGAAAATTCGATCATTGCGGTTCTTGCGCTTGACATATTCGGTAACGGCGTGATAAGCCGTGTTTTCCTTTTCCTCATCGGTCGCAACAGCCAACATTCCCGCAGGCTTGTTAACAACGATGATATTGTCATCCTCATAGATGATATCGGGCATATTCGGAACGTTGTCACGCTTGTATTCGGGCTTGTACGATGCAACAGTCACTACCTGACCTGCTCTGAGCGGATAGTCGAACTGCGTAGTCACCTTTCCGTCCACCGAAACAAGACGGTACTTGAGCGTTGACTTGACCTTGTTCACGCCCTTGCCTTTCATATTTTCAAAAAGGAAATCGAGCAGACCGATCGGCTCGCTAACGGTAAAGCTCTGCGGCTTTGACTTTTCCTTATCATTGTTTTTGTTATTATAGTTTCTCATATCTGACCGCCTTTTGGATTTTTAAAAGCTTTTTTGACATATATATTTTATTATATCATATCAAAGCCACAATTTCTATACTTTTGTGCAAAAATAACTGAAAAAGCAGCAAAAACAGAACAAGTTTGTTCGTAACAAAAAATTTAAAAATTTTTTCTGAAACCTCTTGATTTACGGATAAAATTAGTATATAATATAGCCATAGCCTATGAAATTGATAGACTTTATAAATATACTAAAGAAAAGAGGATACTATGGAAAAACGTTATATATACGCGGACAACGCCGCCACAACGGCAGTTTCCGAAAATGTCCTTAACACTATGATGCCGTTCCTCACAACGCAGTACGGCAACCCGTCAAGCATCTACAAACTCGGCCGTGACGCACAGAAAGTCGTTGAAGAGGCTCGTGAAAAGGCTGCTGCCGCTCTCGGCTGCAACCCGAGTGAGATATTCTTCACAAGCTGCGGAACAGAAAGTGACAACTGGGCGATCCGCGCAACTGCAGAGCGCCTTGCCGCTAAAGGAAAGAACCACATCATCACCACAGCTTTCGAGCATCACGCTGTTCTTCATACCTGCGCTTACCTCGAAAAGCATGGCTTCACCGTTACCTACCTCCCCGTAGGCGAAAACGGTGTTATTACTCCCGAACAGGTAGCCGAGGCTATCACCGACAAGACAGCTCTCGTTACAATAATGTATGCTAACAACGAGATCGGCACTATCCAGCCCATCCCCGAGATCGGCAAGATATGTTGCAAAAATGGCATTCTTTTCCACACCGACGCTGTACAGGCTGTAGGTCATATTCCGATAAACGTTGCCGAGCAGAACATCGATATGCTCTCCCTTTCGGGTCATAAAATTCACGCACAGAAAGGCATCGGTCTTCTCTATGTTAAAAAGGGCATACCAATGCCGAACCTCATCTTCGGCGGCGGTCAGGAACGCGGCAAGCGCCCCGGCACGGAGAATGTTCCTGCAATCGCAGGTCTTGGAACTGCTATCACTGATGCTTGTGCAAACATCGTTGAAAAGGGCGAGCGCATCAAAAAGATACGCAATAAGATAATCGACGGTATCCTCACTATCGAGGGAACAAGACTTAACGGCGACCGCGAAAAGCGTCTGCCTGCAAATATAAACATCTCTTTCCTCGGCGTTGAGGGCGAAGCTCTCCTGCTCCTCCTCGACAGCAAGGGAATATGCGCTTCGAGCGGCTCTGCCTGCACATCGGGCTCACTTGACCCTTCACACGTTCTGCTTTCACTCGGACTTCCTCATGAAGTTGCACACGGCTCACTCCGTCTTTCGCTCGGCGAAGATATCACCGACGAAGATGCTGATTACATCATCGAAGCCGTAAAGGAAGTAGTCGTTCGTCTTAGAAATATGTCACCGCTTTGGGAAGATATCACAAACGGCAAGGAGCATACAAAGAAGCTTCTTCCGTTCGTTTCGGAAATCAAATCGGCAAAGTAATTATCAAGGAGGTAAATTTTTATGTTATACAGCGATAAAGTAATGGATCATTTCGCAAACCCAAGAAATGTTGGCGAAATCCCCGATGCTGACGGCGTTGGCGAAGTTGGCAACGCAAAGTGCGGCGATATTATGAAAATGTACATCAAGGTTGACGGAGATACAATCACCGACTGTAAGTTCAAGACATTCGGCTGCGGCGCAGCAGTTGCAACATCTTCTATCGCAACCGAGATGATAAAGGGCAAGTCTATCGACAACGCCCTCAGCCTTACAAACAAGGCAGTTGTTGAAGCCCTCGAGGGACTTCCGCCGCAGAAGATACACTGCTCCGTTCTCGCAGAGCAGGCAGTACGTTCCGCACTCACCGACTATTACAAGCGCAAGGGCGTAGACCCCGAGCCTATCCTCGGCAAGCAGTCCGAACACTGCGATCTTCACGATCTCCCGACAGACGAGTAATAATAAATTCGGAATTAGGAATTCGGAATGCGGAATTATTTTTACTCCGTATATCTACAATGAAAATCGTAGGACGGATTCTATATCCGTCCGTTAAATACACTTTTGGGGTTGTGTAAGGCAATACAGTAACCGAACAGACTTGTTTTCAACGTATTATCAATGAAAACAAGTCTGTTTTTTATAAAATCACCTCAATTTTCATTATAATTCGGAATATTGTGCCCCGTCTGAAATATTTTATCATAGAGATAAATTCAGAACTATATTTCTTATTACAAATTGTATAATTATGTCGAACAATCACAATTTGAATAAAAATAATTTGCCATTATCCCGAAAAAATGTTGTATTTTTAAAGCTTATGTGTTATAATATTAAATATATAGACAGGTGTACAATCCTGCCGTTTAATCATGACAATATAAAGGAGTTGTTTAATATGAAAGGACTCGGTGCAGCATTTCTCGCATTGGTTTCCGCAGCAGCAGGCGCAGCAGCCGCTGTTTATGCAATGAAGAAGCACGAAGAGCTTGAACAGTACGATTACGATTATGACGATGATGATGAGATGTACTTCGGCGATGACTGCGATGACGATTGTGACTGCTCTTGCAGCTCATGCGATTCCGCAGAAACACCCGAAGAGCTTGACAAGCTCGATTCCGATGAGCCTGCAGCTGCTCCTGCTCCCGAAGCAGAAGACGAAGCTCCCGCAAGCGAAGATTTCTAAGCTTTTTTGCAAAAATCAAGCCGCATATCCTTTTAACGGGATATGCGGCTGTTTTTTGCCGTACAAAACCAAACGATTACGATTTTGTATGGCTTAAATTCTTGTTTGTCAAAACGTCAATAAGAGATACCTCTTCGCGATCACAAACTCATTTTACGCAAAAACGAGCGCAGCAAAGCGGAGCGTGGCGCGAACTGCCCGCAGGGGCTTCCCTGCTATTTCCACCCCGTCGCAAGCTTGTGAACGAGCGCTGCGCCTATCTTTGAGAGCGGCAGCTGCTCCGTGCAAGCACCGAGCTTGTATGCTTCCATAGGCATACCGTAAACAACGCAGCTTTCCTTGTCCTGACCTATCGTGTAAGCGCCTTTTTGATGTATCTTCAGCAGACCTTGTGCGCCGTCAGCACCCATTCCGGTGAGAAGCGCAGCCGCAGTCTTTGCGCCGACCGTTTCGGCAACGCTGCGGAACAGAACATCTACCGATGGGCAGTGTCCCGATACCTTTTCGCCCTCATAGCACTTCACATAGTAGCCCTTTGCGTCCTTTTTCAGTTCAAGCTGAACTCCGCCTGCTCCGATTATGCAGTCACCCTGCGTTACTCTTGCGCCGTCGAACGCCTCACGCACACGGACAGCGCAGCTCTTGTCGAGCCGCTCCGCATACATTCGCGTGAAAACGGGCGGCATATGCTGAACGACAACAACGGGCGGCATATTGTCGGGGAACGCTTTTATAACACATTCGAGCGCGTCCGTTCCTCCCGTTGAAGCGCCGAGCGCCACAACGTAACCCTCTGCGGCGCGCTTGTCGAGCATTGCTATATCAGCCTTGTCGGGCAGCTCCGGCACGGCTTTTTTCAGCGCATTTGCAGTATGATCGAGCGGAACGGAAAGTCCGTCTGCCCCTGTTGGCACAGTTCTTTTCTTGTAATTTGCAGGATTTCCTGCCGCAATGATAGCCTTGGTCGCAATAATGCTTGCAAACGTTCCGAACTCGTTATTTCGGCTCGGTTTGAGCATAAAATCCGCCGCGCCAGCCTTTTTGGCATCGTCTTCGGAGAAATTCACGTTCGATGTCACCATTATGCACGGTACAGGGTACTGCGACATAAGCTCCTTGACGAATTCAAAACCGTTCATTTTCGGCATTTCAACGTCAATCACCATAACATCGGGCTTCAGTTCGGCAACCATATCCTTCGCCTCAAAAGCATCGCTTGCAGTCCCAACTACTTCGAGCGAGCGGCTCTCAGACAGCTTCTGCGCGAGCGCTTCGCGAAAAAGCCGCGAATCATCGACGATTATCAGTTTTTTCTTTTTAATACTCATAGAATATATTTATGAATGGCTTCAAACCGTTCATACCTTTTTGTCGCTGCTTATTTTTCTGTAAACGGCAGGCTTGATGTAGGTGTAGCGTGTGCCTTTTCCTACGCTCTCCGCGTGTCCGACATAGAGATAGCCGCCCTCTTTGGTAACATCGTAGAATCGTTCAACAAGAGCATTCTTCGTGTCCATTTCAAAATAGATCATAACGTTTCGGCAGCTTATGAGATCGTATTTTCTTCCGACGGGTATCTTATCCATAAGATTGAACTGGCGGAATTCGATCATTTTGCGGAGCTTATCCGATGCCTGATAGGTATTCGCATCGAGCTTGGTGAAATATTTCGTCACCCAAACCGCGGGAACGTCTTTCATCTGGTCGGCGGTGTAAACTCCCGAAGAAGCAGCCGCGAGAACGTCGGTGTCAAGGTCGGTCGCAAGTATGCGTATCACCCAACCCTTGCCTGCGAAGTATTCATCTATCGTCATCGCAAGGGTGTACGGCTCTTGACCCGTGGACGAAGCGGCACACCATACATTGAGCGTTTTATCCTTGTTCGTCTTTTCAAAATAAGGCAGAAGCGTTGTTTTGAGATACTCAAAATGCTCGGGTTCACGCATAAAATATGTGTGATTAGTGGTCAGCTTGTTGACAAGCTGCATCGTTTCCTTTCCCGTTTTGTCGGCAAAGGCAAAATCGATGAATTCCTTGAAGCTTTTGAAGCCTCTGGAGGTGACTGTATTTGAAAGTCTGCCCTCGATAAGAACTCTTTTCTTTTCAAGATTTATCCCGTAGTTTTTTTTCATAAAATCTACAAGACGGTAAAAATCATCATCTGTAAGTTTAAGCAGCATTTTATTTTTGCTCCATAAAAAATTTTATTCGTAATGAATGTTATTCATAATGAATATTATTCATTTGCAACGAGCTTATGACAATCGAGAAGAAGCTTTATCTCGTCCTCGAAGTTGATAATGCTCTTGATATAGTGGTTGGCGTTAACGTTCTTGCTGTCGGGAACTTTGCTGATAATATTCTTGTCGGCAACGATAACTTCCTGAACGCGGTCAACAATAACACCCACCTGCTCGCCGCTCTCGAATTCGAGAACGATGATGCAAGTTCTGTCATCGTAAGGGATCTCCTCCATTCCGAAGCGCTTTCTGATGCTGATAACAGGGACTATCTTACCGCGGAGGTTGATAACGCCCTTTATGTAATCGGGTATCTTCGGAACGACTGTTATCTGTTCAATGCTGATGATCTCGTTGATGAACTCGATCTCAATTCCGTATGTTTTTTCGCCGATAGTGAAGAAAAGTATCTCCGTTCCGTCAGCGGTAAAGGTCTTTTTCTTATCGGCGGTATAAATTTCATCGCTCATTTTATTCATCTTCCTTTGAGTTATTCGGGCGGATGCATAAGGCAGCCCGTATGCCATTCAGATACGGCTTGGATCAAAATCCGCCAAGGATATTTGCAATATCGAGAATGATAGTGATAGAACCGTCACCGAGGATAGAACAGCCTGCCATACCATTCTGCTTAACGTTGAAGTTATTGAGAAGCGAGGAGAACGGCTTAACAACGACCTGCTGTTCACCGATAAGCTCATCGGCGAAGATGCAGGCGCACTTGCCCTCAGTTTCGGCGAGGATAACGATGCCCTCGTAAAGATCTGTAGTCTTCGGTTCAAGGTCATAGATATCATAAAGTCTGATAAGCGGGAAGCACTCGCCTCTTATCATTATCATTTCCTTGCCGTCGGTGTCCTTGATAAGCTGGTTAGGCTTTACCTTGAAGGATTCTCTGATAGAATTTATCGGGATAGTGAAGATAGACTGACCAACGGAAACTTCCATACCGTCAACAATGGAGAGTGAGAGCGGGATCTTGATGATGAACTGGCTTCCCTCTCCCCACTTGGAGTCAACGGAAACCGAGCCGCCGACCTTTTCGATGTTCTTCTTAACAACGTCCATTCCAACGCCTCTGCCCGAATATTCGGTGACCTGATCGTTGGTGGAGAAGCCGGGGAGCATTATCATATTGTATATTTCTTTATCAGTATATTCACTGACCGGCTTTGTAAGAAGTCCGTTCTTTTCAGCCTTTTCAATGACTTTCTGAGCATTGATGCCCGCGCCGTCATCGGCAACAACGATGATGACTTCGTTCGAGGAATTGTATGCGGAAAGGGTTATCTTGCCCTTTGCAGGCTTGCCTCTTGCGATTCTGTCCTGAACGTTGTCCTCGATGCCGTGGTCCATAGAGTTTCTTACCATGTGCATGAGAGGGTCGTTGAGCTGGTCGATAATGGACTTGTCCACTTCTGTTTCTTCGCCCTCAAATACAAGGTCAACATCCTTGCCGAGCTTGACCTTCATATCACGGACGATACGGGTCATCTTGTTGAACGCGCCCGAAATAGGAACCATTCGTATCGACATAACAGTGTCCTGAAGTTCGGAGTTGAGCTTTCTGAGCTGACGTGCGGATTTCTGGAAGTTATCAAGACGAAGTCCCTTTAAGTCGGGGTTGGAAGTTACCATAGCTTCAGTGATAACAATTTCGCCTACGAGGTCAAGGAGCGTATCGAGCTTGTTGAGGTTTACGGAAATAAGCGACTGCTTTGCACCCGAACCCTTGTTGCCGAGCATATTGTTGATCTGCTCAACGGATTTCTTCTCAGGCTGTGCGGCAGGTTTTGCGGCAGGTGCAGGTGTGGGAGCGGCTGCCTGTGCAGGTGCGGCTGTCGGAGCGGTCTGTGCGGGAGCTGCGGCAGGTGCAGCGGCAGGAGTGCTGTCGGAGGAAAGTATCTCGCAGCATTTTACATTTGGACTGCCGTTTATTGCGCGGATAACGCCCTTGGGGTCGTCCGCTTCAAAGTGTATCATAAAGCCGTTGTCGATGATAGTCTGTGCGGTTGCGGAATTTTCTTCGATATCCGCAGGCTCGTAGGAGATCGACTTGCACTTGTCCTTGATATTGTTGATAACGATGAGCGCACGGAGATTTTCCATCTTGCAGTCTTCCTCAAACGTTACCTTGACATTGATCTTTCCAACGAGCTCTACAACTCTGCCTCTTTCGGTTATGTGATAAGATTTTACGTTGGAACATTCGCCGATAAGACTGATAACGCTGTCGATATCCATATCGGAAGAAGGCTTGAACTTTATGATAAAGCCGTTTTCGATGATATCCTTTGCGGTTTCTGGGTTGGTTTCAATGTCAGCAGGGATATATTCAAGCTTTTCGCAGTCCTCTGCGATTTTGTTTACAACGAGGAGCGCACGGAGATTTTCCATTTTGCAGTCATCGTCGAAAGTTACCTGTACGGTCGTAAGGTCACCGTCAGCGACCGATGCAGCGGCAGGTGCGCTTGTCTGCGCAGGAGCGGGAGCAGCAGGAGCAGGGGCAGCTGTCGGAGCAGCCGAAGCCGCAGGTGCATCAGCACCGCCTTTAAGTGCAGCAGCAAAAGCTTCGATCTTCTGCATTATCGCTGTGAAGTCAGTCGGTGTGTATTCGTCCTCCTGAATGAGTTCTATCTCAGCTTTGAGGAGGTCGGACGCTGAGAAAAGGATATCGTAAAGTGCGTTCATATCGGAGATAACGGGGTTTTCCTCGCGGATAACATAGAACATATCCTCGATGCTGTGCGCAAGCTTGGACATATTGTCAAGACCCATCATCGCAGACGAGCCCTTTATCGTATGCATCGTTCGGAAAATTTCGTTGATCTCTTCGGTCGAGAATGAATGCTCACTCTCGGTCTTCATAAGTATCTGGTCAAGCTGTTCGAGTAAGGAAGTGGTTTCAAATATGTACACATCAACCATTGATTCCATACCGGCTTCAAATTTTGCCATTTTTAAGCACCTACCTGTTTGATTAATAATTGCGGGGAACGCTCCGTGCGAATTCGCACTGCCGCTCCACTTTGTTTTTGATAAAGTCAAGCCGTGTCATAAAACCGCACACGGATAAGGGTTGGTCAGCCGCCAACAAATTTAAAAATTCTTGCTGAAATGTATTGCCGTTCGGTAAAAATTGTGTTATAATGGTATCTGAACATTTAAATGGACCGTAAAAATCAACTCCGAGCCATTATTATTCACAATATATACATTATACAATATTTTTCCCGTCTTAACAAGGCTTTCTCAGGAGAACTTTCCCTTAAATTTTAGTTTATTTTGCACAAAAATCAAGGCCTTGATTTTAAAAATCATCAGGCAAAAATCAAGCCTCATAATTACAAAAATCAGTGTGGAAAACTCGAAAATTATGTGAATTTTGCACAAATAAATATAAAATTTCAACACTTTTACAGTACACAAAAAATCATTAAGGAGCGATAGAGAATGTCCGATCTGCTTAATATTACAACCCCTGTTGCGCCTAAAAACTATGATTTTTCGCCGAAAAACAACCCTCAGCAGACTCAGACCGACCAAGTCTTCAACCTCGGCGACACTACAAAGGTACAGAAATCGACTGAGCGCGATCAGGAATACACAAACCAGGACAACAAGGACGGCTCGATCCTCAACACCGATATCACGCCTGCCAAAGACCCTACCGCAGGGATAAACGTACTCCGCTCTATCATCGGCGAAGAAACGCTGACCGCTCTGCGCGAAAGCGGCTCTGCCGATGTCCTCAACAAGGTGACGGAATTCGCCAATGAGGTAATGCTCAAGCCTGCGAACGTTCCGGGCGATATGATAGCGCAGGAGAAGCAGTCCACCGCATTCAGCGACCCTATCTGGGGCAATATGAAAGATATGCTGATGAAAACGGGTTCGAGCGACGTAGGCGAGGCTGTTTTGCAGTTCACCAAAGCCGCCGCAGATGCTTCCGCTCGTGACAGCATCGTAACTTCCGTTGCGGAAAATCTGCGCTATCTCTCCGATACAGCCGCACCGACACGTTCACTTGCGCAGCGGCTCACCGAGCTCGCGGACGGACTTACAAAGGATAATTTCAACGAAATGAAGGGCGAAATGCTCTCTCTCCTCAACGAGCTTCGCGGAAGTCTTCTTATGAACGACAAAACCGAAAACCTCATTTCGCTCGCGATATACAATATCTCACGCTTCAACGGAAGCACTTCGGCGCTCGGCGAAAGCTTCAACGCCATTCTCGATATGACCCCGAATCAGGAGCAGGCGGACGCTCTCCGTCAGCTTTTTATGAACTACATAGAAAATGCCGACCTGCCGACCGATATAAAGCTTGCTTCGCTGAACACTATCGTCCAAGGCTCGGCTTCACCGTTCAGTTCGCTTTCACTCTTGGCGGAAAAAGTCGGCGCAGCGCTCAACGAATCGACCGTACCTTTGGAACTTCTTATGAAGAATGCGGAGAACATCGCCTCGGACGGCGGACTTGATTCTCTGCGCGAATTGTTCTCACAGATGCTCCCCTCGTCAATGAGCGGCGCACTCAACAATATCCTCAAAAGCTACGATTCAACGGGCAATGTGGCTTCGCTCATCGACCGACTCAGCATTATGATAAACTCCGTCGATGATATGGATAAGAAAACTATGCTCGCCGACAAGACGAATGAAATTCTCGCAAACCTGCCCTTCCTCGAGAAAGACGTTTCGTTCGCTTCGGACTCTATTTTAAATCAGCAGTCGCTTATTTTGCTTTCGCAGAAGCTTGGCACGAACCTCAACGAAGCGCTCGCCGCAACAACTCCTCAGCGGCTTTCGGCTATGCTTTCCACTATCGAAACACAGTCGGGCTCAGCTTCGATAAGAAACGTCTTTGAATCGATACTTCCGCAATCCGAGCTCAACGAGCTCAACCTTATCCTGCGAAGCTTCAACGCAACGGGCGACCTTAACAAGCTTATCGATAATCTGAGCATTGCGCTCAATTCCGTCAATGATATGGATAAAAAGATTATCCTTGCGCAAAGTATAAATCAGATGTTGAGCGGTCTTACTTCCGCAGACGGAATTAAATACAAGCCGCCAACATCAATGGAAAATCTTATGGATTTTCTCTCGAAAAATATAAACGATTCTTCGCTCAAATCACTTTCGTCAATGAGCCGCTCGGATATGATGCAGGGATTCCTCTCCACTCCGGGAGCGATGACACCTCTTCTCCACTTCCTCGTTCCGATAAATGACGGCGGCTTCAAGGCTTTCGGCGAGCTTTGGGTTGACCCCGATGCCGAGAGCAGAACCGCAGGCGAAGACTCGCGCCAGATGTTCCTCTGCTTCGAGATAGAGGACGTTGGCTATTTTGAACTTGAACTTCGTTCTTACGGCAAGAAGCTGAATGTTTCGCTCCTCTGCCCGTCGGGAACGGAGAGCGTTTTCAAGCCGCTCCGCGACAGCATACCGAAGATAGCTTCGGCGAGCGGATATTCCATGGAAAATACGACTATCGGAACGGTAGTAAAGCGACGCGATCTTACGCAGGTATTCCCGAAAATTCGTGAAAAAAGGAGCGGTCTGAATGTCAAGATATAGAAAGCCTATCACGAACGGCGCGGCAGTCGCGCTCAAATACAATCCCGAGCAGGACTACTCCCCCGTTGTTGTTGCATCGGGTCACGGCAAGGTCGCAGAGCGCATCATAAACCTTGCGGAAGAAAACGGCGTTCCCGTTTACCGTGACGATTCCACGGCGGCAATGCTTACGATGCTGAGCGTCGGCGAGGGTATCCCTCCCGAGCTTTATCAGGTCGTTGCAGGGATATATGTTCAGGTCGTTGCGCTTGCGAAAAAGCAGTTTTAATTACATATAAAAGGACATAATATGAAACGAACAGCCTTGATTTTCACGGCGGCAATGCTTATTCTGACCTCCTGCAATAATGCCGATACCCCTGTTCCCGAGGAGACCTCGGTTTCTGCCGAGACTGTGATCTCTGCGGAAACATCGGCTCTGACCTCTTCGGAAACGTCCGTAACGGAAGCCTCGCCCGAAACGTCCCTTACCGAAAATACCGAGACCTCCGCTTCAACAGCTTCAGCAACAGAAGCTCCGATCGAAACGGTCTCCTCCGATAAAATTGAAGAAAAGGTCTGCACCTGCCCGAACGAATGGCAGCACGCTTACTCGGAATATCTCAACGGTCTTGATTTCCTTACGGGCGGAGTTTATCTCGGCGACATAAACGGCGATGATATCCCCGAAGCTGTGGTAGAGATAAACCCTTATGAACTGACGGATATCCTTTATTTCAACGATGACGGTATGCAAGTCCTGGAGCTTTGGACAACATCGGTCTGGGGAAGCGTTCGCTATATCCCCGATACAATGCGGATACTTTTCCAGCCAATGCGCGGACACACATGGGGAACTTACGGCTATACGGACTATTATCTTTACGGCTGGAACGGCTCGGACTTTGAAGTCGTTTCGACCTTGTTCCGTGAGTCGGGAATGTATTATACCGATGAGGACGGAACGGAACATTCCGAACTCGGTCAGGCTTATATCGACGGCGCTGAGGTTGACAATGACACCTTTGAAGCAAGGCTTGCGGAGATACAGAAGCTTGAACAAGACAACAGCTACTTCCCCGTTGCCTATATCTACGACTGCAACAACAGTAAAAATCCCGATATGGACAGCGTGAAGGCTTATATAGAGACCAATTTTCCCTGTTTCGACAATTGGGAGCTTTTAGAAAACTAACGAAAGGATACTATTATATATGAAAAAGAACAAAGACGTTACTCTTATCCAGTTTACAAAGGCAGCACTTCCCATTTCCATTGCGCTCTCGCTGATACTTATGCTCGGCGGCTTTATCGTCTACAAAGCTATCGCCGCTTACAACCATTATGAGCGCTGGAAAGACTATGACGAGTGCGGCTTGTCCTGATATTCCCAAGGAGTAAAATGAATGTATATCTACAACGCTGAAATACACACAATGGAGGGCGTTAAGCCTTTCATCGGCTACGTTGGCTTTGAAAACGGCAAAATTACTTCCGTAGGCGAGGGCGAACCTGCCGATATCCCCTCCGACAGCTTTGATGCAGGCGGAAAGAAGCTTTTCCCCGGCTTTATCGACCCACATTCCCACATCGGACTTATCGGTGACGGAATGGGCGTTGAGGGCGAGGACGTGAACGAGGACACTGACCCCGTAACTCCGCACCTGCGCACTATCGACGGCATAAACTGCTTCGACCGATGCTTTTCGGACGCTGTTGCCTGCGGTGTTACAACGGCAGTTACGGGCGTTGGCTCGTCCAACCCGATAGGCGGTGACTTTATCGCGGTAAAAACGCACGGCAGATGTGCCGATGAAATGCTTATCCGCAAGGTCGGCATAAAATTTGCCCTCGGCGAGAATCCGAAGTCCACATTTTCGGATAAGGACACCGCTCCAGTTACCCGAATGGCTACTGCGGCAATTATCCGCGAGGCTCTTTTCAAGGCAAAGCGCTATCTTGACGATAAAAATTTCGCAATTGAAAATGACGAGTCACTCCCCGAATTCGATATAAAATCCGAGGCGCTCATTCCGCTTTTCGAGCATAAATTAAAGGCGCATTTCCATTGCCACCGTGCAGATGATATTATGACTGCCGTTCGCATTTCAAAGGAATTCGGACTTGATTATGTGCTTATCCACTGCACCGAGGGGCACAAAATTGCCGATATTTTGGGCAGAGAAAACGCTTCTGCACTGACAGGTCCTATTATATGCGACCGCGGAAAACCCGAGCTTGCCGAACTTACAACTGCGAACGCAGGTGTGCTTAACCGACACGGCGTAAAAGTTGCTATCTGCACCGACCACCCCGAAATTCCCGTGCAGTATCTTCCGACAAGCGCCGCATACTGCGTGAAAGCAGGACTTCCCAAGGAAGAAGCGATGAAAGCGCTCACCATAAACGCCGCCGAGATAATCGGCATTGCCGACCGCGTTGGCTCGATAAAGGTTGGAAAGGACGCTGACTTCGCAATTTTTGACGGTGATCCGCTCGAAATAATGACAAACTGTTCCGCCGTTTTCATTGACGGAAAGAAAATTTTTGAAAGGAACGACATTTAAAATGAGAGAGATAAATGTTTCCGAAGTTGAAAAGATCGTAAGCGAGCTTTGCATCAAGGCGAACCGCAAGCTTCCCTGCTCGCTCGTTGAAAAGATAAAAAATTCTCCCGACGGTGAAAAATCTCCGACGGGAAGAGAAGTCCTCTGCGACCTCGTGCGCAACATCGAAGCCGCAGAAAGCGAGAATATCGCAGTCTGTCAGGATACGGGAATGGCTGTTATCTTCCTTGATATCGGTCAGGACGTGCATTTTGTCGGCGGAAGTCTTTACGAAGCTATAAACAAGGGCGTTTCCAAGGGTTACACCGAGGGTTATCTCCGCTGTTCGGTCGTTTCCGACCCACTTGAACGCGTAAACACAGGCGACAACACGCCTGCGGTAATACATACACGCATCGTTGACGGCGACAAGGTGCATATCTCGGTCTGCCCGAAAGGCTTCGGCAGTGAGAATATGTCCAAGCTGAAAATGTTCACCCCGTCTGCAACTATCGAAGATATCGAGAACTTTGTCGTTGAAGTTGCATCTGTCGCAGGAAGCAACCCCTGCCCGCCAATGGTAATTGGCGTTGGCATCGGCGGCGACTTTGAGCAGTGCGCATATCTCGCAAAGAAAGCATTGTGCCGCGATATCAGCATCAAAAACGAAAAGAAACTTTACAGCGATATGGAAGAGCGCATACTTGAAAAAGTAAACAAGCTTGGCATAGGACCTCAGGGCTTCGGCGGAACGACAACGGCGCTCTCCGTTGCGATAGAGCAAGCACCTACACACATTGCAGGACTTCCCGTTGCGGTAAATATCGGCTGTCACGTTACAAGACACGCAAGCAGAGAGATTTAATTCGGAATTCGGAATTATTGGCATAGCTCAAATTTGTTTGGGCTATGCCAAGCCAACTAAAGTTTACGTCCACGCTTTTCAAAGGGTGGCAGGGGTCAAGGGGGCATAGCCACCTTGTCGCTCTCGCAAGAGCGAAACTCCCTAAACTAACAACAAAAAGCTCTGCAACAATAGCGAAATCAGTAACAAAACCAAAGGCGCAATTCACATCAAAAAGGTAAAACGAATATGAGAAATTAGTTCCGTAAACCTAAAAAGTGAATTGCGCCAATTCTGTCCCACAAAAGCAAACTATCCTCGGCGAGTAAACACGCAGAGCGAAGCGATAAGTGCTTCAAGCCGACAACATTTGAACAGCTGTGGGAAATGAGCATAAAACAATGAATTC
>ERZ1026854.423-NODE-423-length-29701-cov-5.419146_pt1 | contig 29701 bp, 39 predicted proteins | sample MGYA00380157_ERZ1026854 | MGnify/ENA primary metagenome ERZ1026854 (study PRJEB33269, sample SAMEA4719793) | human gut metagenome | biome: human-associated habitat; feature: organic feature; material: feces | place: Cameroon | collected 2013-10 ... | reverse complement strand
GGTTAATATTCACGAAGCAATTAGATCACTGAAGCATGAAATCAAACCGAAACTCGGAGATCACTGGTCTGTACAGACTTCTGTAAATCTTCCGGCAAGAATTAGAATGGCTACATTATATGCAGTATCTCAAACAATCGGTGGAAGAGTCGCCAATACCTGCAATTTATCAGAAGATTGGGTTGGCTACGCTACGAGATATGGAGACGGAGCCGGGGACTTTAGTCCGTTATCAAAGCTCACTGTAACTGAAGTTAAAGCAATCGGACGTGAGCTTGGTCTTCCAGAAGAATTAGTTGAAAAGGTTCCTACAGATGGTCTGTGTGGTCATACGGACGAAGACAATCTGGGATTCACATATGCAGTTCTGGACAGATATATTAGAACTGGTGAAATCGATGATATGCATACAAAAGAAAGAATTGATATTATGCATGAAAAGAACCTGTTCAAACTGAAGCCTATGCCAACATTTGAATACGAAGCGGCATAATATTTAGAAAGGGTTGATAATATGTTAGTCCCAGCTGTGCTATATAAGGATGAGATTATCAAAAATTTTAAGAAACGATATTACACAGAAGACATGATGTATGAAACCGGATGTTTAGAGCAATGGTATCCGAATATTAAGGACACGCCAAGCGAGGGAGAATTTGATTATGCGATTGTGTATTGTGATAAGCTAATTGGATATCTTTCTTATAAAGTAGACTACTATTGCTCAAAAGTATATAATTTTGGGCTTATGTCATTCGAGAGAGGCAATCCAATTATAGGGCGAGATTTATTCAATAAAATGGAAGAGCTAGTACATCGGTTCCATAGAATTGAATGGAGAATGGTTGGAGGAAATCCAGTTGAGAAGCATTATGACAAGTTTTGTGAAAGATATAATGGTAACAAGTATTTCTTAAAAGATGCTATTAGAGATCGAAATGGGAATTATCACGATGACATTATTTATGAAATTGTAAATGAATAAAGGAGAAATTATGGATACATCAGCACTTGCGAAAAGAATGAAAAAGTATGAAGCAGTGCCGAAAAATACGTTAATGAGAAGAACGCCCGTAATCATCAGAGTTGATGGTCGGGCGTTTCATACTTTTACAAAAGGATTTCAGAAGCCTTTTGATGACGTATTGGTGCGGGTAATGCAGGATACGATGAAGTATTTATGTGAGAATATACAGGATGCGTGTTTGGATATACGCAGTCCGATGAAATTACACTGATTCTCATAGATTATAAGAAGCTTAATTCAGAAGCTTGGTTTGATTATGAAGTGCAGAAAATGTGTAGCATTGTGGCAAGTATGGCTACAATGGCATTCAATAGATTTTTCATGTATGAGTATGAAGAATTCAATAGATGGATTTACGAAGGAAGTCCAACAGATGAAGACAAGCGATTAAATGATGTCTATTACAATGCGATGTGTAAAGGAGCAATGTTTGATGCCAGAGTCTTCAATATTCCAAAAGAAGAAGTTACGAACAATATTTATTGGAGACAGCTTGACGCAAGTAGAAACTCAATTCAGATGGTCGGACAGGCGAATTTTAGCCACAGAGAATTGCTGAATAAAACATGTAACCAAATACAGGATATGTTAATGACGCAGCGCGGAATTAACTGGAATGACATGGGTACATCATACAAGCGAGGCAGCTGCTGTGTAAGAAACAGACGAATTATCAGTATGTCTGACGATGGAACAGTTACATGTGAAATCAGGAATCCAAAAGAGTCTGAGACAGCGTGGATTATCGACAACGAAATTCCGATTTTCAAAGGAGAAGGCAGAAGATACATCGATGAACTGATATTTATTGGAGGTGTTGAGATTTGAAATGGTCAGAGGCAAAGGAAAAATCAGCAGATAAGACATGGGCGTTTTTAGAACTGCGACCGACAGGAAAGGTAGTATCAAAAGAGCAGTATGAGTATGTACTGTATTATGCAAAGCAAACAGGTATTGATACTAGATACATAAGAACATTCGAGGAAGAAAAAGGCAAATATCTCAGACTCGGAAGTTGGTTCGGTGGAGCAAGTTATTATTTCTATTTTGCAGATCAGGCAGAGGGAGTAGCGGAAACTGCTGAAAGAAATGAGTTCGGAGCATATACGAAATACACTGAATATTATGAGGCTTTCTCATACGGAAAGCTCGGAGCTATTACGTTTGAAGAAACTACTCAGAAGGTAAAATGCCAAAGATGCGGCGGACATGGCGTAATTCCTATCGGAAAGAATATCCGTGGAGTGGTGAAATGTGATGTCTGCGGCGGAAGCGGGGAAGTTGAAGTGCCTGCGCCAATGCATGAACCCAATATGAAGAAAGCAATTCTGTTTGATTATTGCTTTGAAGCTCCGGAAGAATTAGTGGATTTCTGTAAGAGCATCGGATATAGCAACCCTGATTTTGCAAATGACTTTGATCTTATGTTCGATCAGAGAGTAATTGAATTCTGTGAAAAACAGTTAGAACCGCTTTGGAGCGAGAAAGTATATAAGGGTAGAGAAAGCTATGCCTTTCGATGTGGCTTCGCAGGAGCCGGATACATAAGAGAGATTGATACTTCAAGAGTTTGGAACTTACGACATAATAATGTGGACGCTCCGATCATTAATTATGTCGAGGTCAGTACAAACAAGTATGGATATTTGTCCGTATTATAGGAGGAATTTATGATTTACTTAGATAACTCAGCAACGACTCCGATTCACCCGGAGGTGCTCAAAGCAATGATGCCGTATTTAAGGGGTGGATATGGGAACGCCGGGGCTGTTTATAGAATTGGACGAGAGTCTGCAAAGGCTATTCAGAAAGCAAGAGAGCAGGTTGCTCAGTTATTTAATGCTTCTGCAGAACAGATTGTATTTACATCTGGGGGAAGCGAGGGAAATAATATGGTGTTCTCATACGGCATGAAATGTATGCTTGAAGAGCGAGGAAAGAAACATGTCGTAATTTCTCAAATCGAGCATGATTCAGTATATGAAGCGGCGACACACATGTTCAAACCATCTGGGAAAGTGAATATAAAAGACGACTTTTATACACAGTTTATACATACAAAAAGCGACGGAACGGTCGATGTAAAGCATTTAGAGGCATTATTAGACGAAGATGAGAGCATTGGTCTTGTGTCGGTAATGTATGTAAACAATGAAACTGGCGCAGTCAATCCAATTAATCATATAGGAGAGATATGCAGAGACAGGGGAATTCTGTTCCATACCGACTGTGTACAGGCAGCAGGATGCCATCCGATTGATGCTAACATAATCGGGTGTGATTTTGCAACGATATCCGGTCATAAAATATATGCTCCCAAAGGTATCGGAGCTATATATATTAAAGATAAGACTCTTGCACGTTCATTAATATATGGCGGCACTAATCAGGAATTTGGTCTTCGTGGAGGAACAGAAAATGTGGCGAGTATAGTTGGTTTGGGAAAGGCGTGTGACTTAATTTGCTCAGATTTTGGTACGCAGAGAGTGACGGTATCCCTGCTTAAACGGTTGTTTTATGAGAATATGATATCATATTTGAAGGAATTGAACCTTGAAGATAGGATTCATGTCAACGGTGCTTCTGTAGGCGATGTAGGTAAAACATTAAATCTTAGAGTTGAAGATATCGACAGTGAAACGCTACTTTTGATGTTAGATGCAAAAGGAGTGTGTATATCTGCAGGATCTGCCTGCCATAGTCATAGGTCGGAGCCGAGTAGAGTGTTGACAGCTATGGGGCTTTCTGATGATGAAGCGAGAGATTCGGTAAGAATATCGTTTTCGTCTACCAACACGCCAGCTGAGATCGAAGAGGCTGCTGCAATATTTTCATCATGCATTAAAACATTAGCCGGATTGCAGAGGTAGGGCTTTAATGGTAGAATAAAGGAGGTTACAGTACATGGAAGCATTAAGAAATCAGATTGATTTGAGCTTTTTAAATTCTTCTGATAAGAAATGGATTACGGATACGGCAGATGACGTATTGAAAAAGAATCCAGATGCAGACAAAGCACGTATCTGCCAGATGCTGTATAGTTATCTGGCTTTACGACATATAACAAAAGGTAGAAATGTGAAAGTGAAGTACGAGCTGTTTGAGCCGTCTAAAAATATGGGCTATATCAGTGTGACAGGAAGAAAAATTGATTATCAGAATAGTAAGGTATTCAAAACTGTTACAGCATTGGCAACGAATTTTGAAGCTTATCCAAAAACAAACGGTACAGTTCAGCTCAACTTCACGTTTCACAAATTAAGAAAGAAGCGAGGAGATGGTTGCAATGGAAAGTGTGATTAAGTGTTTTGACGTAGTAAATATGGTGATTGAAGAGGCGAGTGACCGATTTAAACCATTATGGAAAGTCGATAAGGAGAAGCTGGATATCCTTCATGAGTATTGTGATGCGATTGACGGGATCTTAAAAGAGTTTGCAGGAGATTCGGTCGATGTAGATATTGATGAGATTAAGATGACAATCAGTATTACGATTGAATGCGGAGATTTAACAATCGAATCAAAAGAGCATCAGTTCCATCAGCTTGTAGAAAGAGCTGTCAAGTTTGGCTTTTCAAAATCATCAGAGAGAGAAGCAATGTGTGTGAACTTTGTGTTCCCGAGTGTTTGGGATAAAGCAATGTAGGCTGGAGGTAACCTGCGTGAACAATAAGAGACGAGAACTGTTAAGAAATGCGACAGATTTGCTCGGTAAGGCATCCAATATGGTTCAATCGGCATTAGATTCAGAGCAAGATTGCCTTGATAATATGCCAGAGAATTTGCTGGATAGTGAGCGCTGTCAAAAAATGGAGGATGCAATAGAAAGATTAGAGGAGGCTGTGGAACAGATCGATAGCGCAAAGGACTGTATCAATGAAGCCTCCGCATAGGAGGTAAAGGTATGTGGAGTTTATTTGGATTGCTGGCGGTCGGCGGGTTCATTTTGGTAAAATATATCAGTGATTCTTCAACAACTAAGGCTGTTGAGTTGAAAAGAGAAAAAGCTGAAAATATTAATAAGCTATTAGAGATGACATATGACGATGAGGTTTCTCTCGACGAATCACTCAGGGATGAGGAATGCAGAGAAAAATTACTATCATCAATCAATGATGACATGGAATATATATACGGTAAACAATGGCATAGTTTACTTGAAAATTTAACATATTCATCAGCGATTTATGATGAGCTAAACACGATATGGGGAGTTGTATTTCATCTATTATGTGCCAAAAATGGAAAAATAGTATTGAATCAAAGAAACTATTCATTAGCTGGCAATCCAGAACTCTGCAAACAAAAGGTAAGAGCGTGCGAAATGATTGAGAGATACATCAAATGCGAACACCCAGATTTAGAACTGGTATTTATTCCCGGATGGAAAGTATCAACATCATCTGTGCAATTAAGCCATCACGAAGAAATTTGCATGGGAAAACTTTGGTGGAAATATAATCTTCCAGTATTAAACAAAGAGCAAATGTCACATATTAAAAAGTTATGGTAGTTTCCCCAAACTATTGAAATCTCATTGACAGTCAGCGCTTTATATGCTAAAATTACATCGAATCGAACGAATGTTCGTAAATACCCGAACAGAATTGCATAAAAAGTAGCCGTGCAACAACCACGAAACACGGCTACAACTAGCGTTGCGACAGCAACACCACAAAGATCACGCTTATACAGCAACAATAAGCGTGTATTAACACGTAGTGGAGAAATATGCCACTACGATTGGAATACATGCCCACTATTAGAACACATATTCTGATTGTAGTATGCCACACCACTGCGAAAAAGTCAATGGAGGAATGCTACGAATGAATGAAAAAAATGGAAATAATAGAAAAAAGATCCTGCTTGTCGATTTATTAGAATATATTGCAAAGTATCAATATGCTAGATATATTTTTTCGAGCCACTATAATGATGAGTGTTTGAATGAGAACGTAAATAATCACACTCTTAGGATGAATCTGGTATTTAAAGACATGTCTATCAAATTCAATCCAAATCAAATTTTACTGTATAATTTCATGGATTTTAAGTCAACAAATTCCCAGTACGTTATACTTGATAGGGTAAAATATGCCAGAATAAAAGAGATGGCGACTGGAATAAAGATAGATTTTGTGAGTGGAAATCTATTAGATGATATTGATAATCATACATATACCGTATTTGCGGAGTTTGTAACTAAGTAAATTATTTTTTTAGCTTGACAAAAAGGGCGTGGTATGCTATTCTTTAACTGTAAACAAAACAGAAATAAATTACAGTGAAAGGAGTGGCAACCTTTGAAGAGCAGTAATAATACAAGAAATCCGAAGATTGGAGAGATCTACCTTGTGTATTTTGACGGTAGCGGAAATGAACAAAAAGGATTTAGACCTGGATTGGTATTCCAGAACAACGTGGGAAATGAACACAGCCCTAACTTAATAGTTTTACCACTTACGAGTGCGCTGAAGAAGACTAATCAGCCAACACATGTATTTATTCCAAAGGAGGTTGGACTCCGTAAGGATAGTATGGTATTATGTGAGAATCCAAAATGTATGTCAAAATACAAACTTGGAGAGTATATCACTACATTACCAGAAGAATATATGGCACAAGTTGCTGTTGGTAATATATTGTCTTCATCAGCAATAGCGTTCATAGATCCAGATTTACTGATGAGCGTTTGGCAGAAGGCGTTAGCATTAAATGCGATAGCTAATTAGGAGGGACGCATGTACAATGAAAAAATAAAACATCAGTTTATGAGAGAGCAGATGGAGGCTACTCCGTGGAAAATGAATTTGTGTGAGCTAATATTTAATAGTACACAAGCATATGAAGAAGAGTGGAATGCAGATCTATGTACCAGGTCAGCTGAAGAGCTTCAACCTATGTTAAGTCATATAACGGGATTTCGGGCTAGAAGCAAATGGTCAAGACTTATTATACTCAAGGACTATGTTAAATGGTGCATAGAAATGGGAGTAGACGGTGCTTGCTCTGGAATGTTGGAAGTTCAAACAGTTGGATTGGATAAGGTCAAACAGCAGACAGTTGCGAACCCTAAACATCTGCAAAGCTATTTAGATGCGATATGCGAACCTGCGGACAAGAAAGCCACGGATAATATATATCGATGTTACTATTGGCTGGCATATGCTGGTATGGTAGAAGAAGATATACTAAATGTAAAATGTTCAGATGTTGACTTTGCAAAACTTAGGGTGAATTACGAATCACGATACACAGTTGTCCCGATTTATCCTGAGAGCCTAGATGCTTTTCATAATTGCGTAGAATTAGATCAATTTCTATTTATACATCCGAACTACTCAAAAGAAATATGGAAAGACAGAGCAGAAGGGGACACATTGATCCGAGGTATTAAATCAGTACCTACATTAAAAGCTTTGAGAGTGGAATTATCAAGAAGATCAAAGCAAAACAGCGACAAGACGCCGCTGAAGTTGAGCTATTTTAGAGTATGGATGTCTGGAGTATTCTATAGAATGTATGAGCAGGAGATAATAGGAGTCCCGCCAGATTTCAATGCCATAGCATATCAACAAATGGAAGGAAAGACTTATAAGTTGGATAGCGGAAGGAATACGATGGAAGCGAAGCGAAGACAGCTTGTAAGAGATTACGAAGAAGACTACGAAAGATGGAAGCTTGCGTGGTTTTTATAATATTATTTGAGCAAATAGCTCAGTTGATTGCCTACTACGAGGTAGGCTTTCAATTACATATATCATGCTAATTAAATAATTTGCATAGGGGTATAGCCAAGCGGTAAGGCACAGGAATTTGACTCCTGCATTCGTCGGTTCAAATCCGACTACCTCTGCTCGGGCGTAAAGCGTCCAAAAAAAATCTGAAAGGAGAACGTCAATGCTGACAGAAACAAAAAGAGTTGAAAACCATGACAGAGTTGTGGAACTTCTGAATTCAGTAGAAAGAGATGGTATCTCTGATTTACTGAAGTGGCTTGAGGAATCTGATTTCTTCACAGCACCTGCATCTCGTGCATATCATGGAGCCTATATCGGAGGTTTATGTGAGCACTCTCTGAATGTCTATGACGAAGCAAAGAGATTGTTATCAGCATATCCAGAAGTAGAGGTTTCAGACGAAACAGTGATTATTTCTGCACTGCTTCATGATTTATGCAAAGTCAATTTTTACGCAACGGAAAAAAGAAACCGTAAAAATAGTGAGACGGGTCAGTGGGAAAGCTACGATGCCTTCACCATTAAAGAGAAGTTTTGCTACGGCGGTCATGGTAGTAAATCAGTATTTCTTGCTCAAAACTTTATCAAACTGGCACCTATAGAGGCAATCGCAATCAACTGCCATATGGGTTCTTGGGATGGCAATAAAGATGTTGGAAGTGCATATGAAAAATACTGGTTTGCATGGCTTCTGCATGTTGCAGATGAAAGTGCTACATATATCAAAGAGGGAGAATAAGAATGAGAAGAAGATCTGCTCAGGAGCCTGTAGAGATCGATGTGCTCCAGAAAAAGAAAGAGGAACTTGCTCAGTTTGTAGATCGTTATAATAATGCTGTATCTATGGTAACTGGAACTGTAAGTAGCCTCGAATCACTTAATGAAAGTATTGAAGAGAAAATCAGGGAAATTGATGAGTATCAGGCAGAACTTACAAGAACTAAAGATGGTCTTGGAGAGACAAGATCAAAGAATGAAAAGATCATCAAAAATTTTAAGGCGCTGATTGAGGCGTAATAAGGAGGAACTATGGCAGAGACAGAAACATTAAATCTTATTCAGAAACTTGCAAAAATCCGTGCGATTTCTGACGTTGTAGCAAAAGAAAAAAGAGGATATAACTACAGCTATGCAGACATCACATCAATCCTGGCTAAGATTACAGCGGGCATGAAAAAATATGGGGTTTCTTTGATTCCACAGATTGTTCCCGGAACATCTCATGTTGAGCAGTTGGTAACATCCAATACGAAGTTCACTAAAACCGGAGAACAATATGAGGCAAAGACATCAGAGATGCTTGTAACTGCCGACATGGTATTCAAATGGGTAGATGATGCAAATCCAGAAGACTTCATTGAGGTTCCATGGTTTGTAACCGGATCACAGGGAGATCCATCACAGGCTCTCGGTTCTGGTCTTACATATTGCACAAGATATTTTCTTTGCAACTATTTCCAGATTGCACAGGCTGACTCAGATGTTGATGCATACCGCAGCAAACAGAAGGCAGCTGAAGAGTCAGAGGACAAAGCAATCGCTGAAGGAATCATTGCTCAGTTTGATGGCATTGTAAGACAGTTTCTCGCAGATCATCCAGATAAAGCTGATGATGTCAAGAATTTCGTTAAGAGATATGTGAAAAACGGAAACTATCTTGCAATTAAAGAACCTGCGTTAGCAGCTGATTTACTCGAAAAATTCAATGAAAAATTCATTAAAGGAGAATAATACATATGGGATTCAGAACAGGAAGTTATGCAACTATTTGGTCAGTAGAGAGCGCTACAGATACTCGTACAAAGGCAAGAATTTCAATCAGCAGAAAGAATAAACAGACAGGAGAATATGACACAGATTTCTCTGGATTTGTTGACTTCATCGGTACAGCGGCGGCAAGAAAAGCCCTTACATTAAAAGAGAAAGATAGAATCCGCCTGGGAGATGTCGATGTTACAAACAACTACAACAAGGAGAAAAATATTACCTATACCAACTTCAAAATCTTTAGCTTTGAAACACAGGCTGAGATCAATTCTGGTGGAGGTGGAAATTCCGGCTTTAATACAGAGCCTCAGAGATCTGTGGACAATGGAGAAATTGATGACTCACAGCTTCCGTTTTAAGAGGTGACAAATGGGAGAAATAAGTTATCGTCCACTGATTGAGGCGATGACCTGGAGCTATAGCAGGCTCGAAATATTTGACGACTGCCCGTATAGGTGGTTCCTAACATATATACATACTCCCAAATTAAAAAAAGAAGATAAATTCTATGCTGCATACGGATTGTTTATGCATGATTTGCTTGAGAAATATTTTAAAGGTGAAAATTCCAAAGAAGAAATACTGATGATGTTTCTCACGCAATTCAAGGCAAGGACAAAAGGCACGGGCAGACCTAAAGCTGCGACAGTGCAGAAATATTTCCAGTCAGGGACAGAATTTATCAAGTCATTAGAACCTCTGAGATTCAAGACGATCTCTGTAGAAGAGAAGATCGACTTTAAAATAGGAGATTTTGATTTTACAGGCAGAATTGATTACCTCGGAGAAAAAGATGGAGAGTTTGTTATTGTTGATAATAAATCAAGGGATTTAAAGCCGAGAAGCGGGCGAGAAAAGCCAACGCTAAAGGATAAAGAACTTGATTTAATGTTACGGCAGCTGTACATATATGCAGAAGCAGTACGTCAAAAGTATGGTAAATTGCCGAAATTATTATGTTTTAACTGTTTTAGGACAGGAGTATTTATCGAAGAACCGTTTAACGAAGACGCATATCGCGAAGCCTTATCATGGGCGCAGCACAAAGTCGAAGAGATATCAGGCGCAGATGAATTCTATCCTAATCGGGAATTTTTCTCGTGTTATTACCTTTGTGGTCTTAGCAATCATTGCTGTTACGACATAGAAGCACGAGCCGAGAGGAGGACTAGAACATGACTAGCGTAGATGACATCAATAGTCTTGAGAGTGAAGCCGGTATTATTGCATCGCTAATACATAAACCGGATTTCATCTTCTATTCCGAATATTTATTACCCAACCATTTTACAAATAAAGAAAATAGATGTGTGTATACAGCTATTGGAGATCTCGTTGAAAGAGGAATCACCACAATAGACCCGTATAACATCATAGAAAGTCTTAATGCTTCAGAAGCAACACGAAAATATGCCGATGAATTATCTATTGAAAAGTTGAATGAACTTATGGAAATGAGTGATGTACTGGCAAGGCATACAGTCGAAGAGTACAAGATGCTCGTTGATAATGTTCTGGATGCAGCTTTCAGAAGAGATACATTTCAGAGGTTAAAGGAGTGTCAAGCTCTTTGCTATAACCGGGCAGAAACAAATGTTGAAGAGAAGATATATTCCATCATCGATGATGTAATGACAGAATTTTCAACAACAAATGATGTGCCGATGTTCAAAGATGTGGTGGATGATTGCTGGGACGAGATTCAGTCCAGACAGGGAGATGGATACGCAGGGATTCAGTTCAAATTCCCAGCATTAAACGAATATGCCACGATTGAGCCTGGTGAGTTGTTTATCTTTGCAGCAGAAGCGAAGCAAGGAAAATCAATGATGCTTCTTAATTGTGCAGTCGATCTGATGAAGAAAGACTTAGCAGTATTGTATCTGGATAGTGAGCTTAACACAAGAATGTTTACAGCACGAATTCTGGCTCATATTGCGAAAGTAGAGTATAAGAGACTTACATCTGGAAGTTACAACGCAGAAGAAGCACAGAGAATTGACGAGGCGAGAAAATGGCTGAAGACCAGAAAGTTCACTCATTTGTATATCCCAATGTTTGACCAGCAAACAATTTTCACAGCAGTAAAGAGAGTCCAACATACAATGGGACTTGATGTACTGATTGTTGATTACTTCAAAGGGTCTGGTGATGGAGACGCATTTGATTCATATCAGGAACTGGGAAGATTTGTAGATATGGTTAAGAACAAAATTTGTGGAGATATGGGGATTTGTGGAATAGGAGCCGCACAAGCAACAACAACGGGTAAGGTTGCAGATTCAGCTAAGATTGGACGAAATGCAAGTACGATTGCAATCATCCAGGACAAGACGGCAGAAGAAGTAGAAGCCGATGGAGCTGAGTGTGGAAATAAGAAGCTGAGGGTTATCCTTAATCGTAACGGTATGCAGCACGCATCCGGAGAATACATAGATTTGCAGTTTAATGGAAACTTGATTTCCTATGAACAAGCGAAACAACACATACCAAGCACCCCTTATTAAGCTATCAAGCTAATAAAATAATTTACATGAAAGGAGACGACGGTGTGGACTTAGAAGAACTGATTGATTCGATAGATATCGTGGAATACATATCACAATTTGTAGAACTTGAGGAAAAGAACGGAGAATACTGGGGGCTTAGCCCATTCTCCGATGAGAAAACACCGTCGTTTTCAGTCCGCAGGGAGAACAATACTTTTTATTGTTTCTCCAGCGGTATTGGAGGAAACGTCTTTACATTCACAAAGTTCTACTATCAATGCGATGCAAACAAAGCAGTAGATATTTTAAAGAAATATGCAGGGTGCGACGGAACAGAGTTTATTCCGAGAAGAAGAATGGCGGCTACGATGGCTTGCAGGAAGTATATGAAAAAGCAAGTACGCCATAAGGAATCAAAAACGAAGCGATTTCCAGACGACTGCATGAGCAAGTATGAAAAGAGAGATGACAAGTTGGCGGTATGGGAAGCAGAGGGCATCTCCAGAGAGGCACTCGATACATTTCAAGTGTACTATGACAGCTTCTCTAACAGGCTTGTATATCCGATACGAGATATTGAAGGAAATATTGTGAATATCGGTGGCAGAATCCTTGATCCTGAATGGAAAGAAAAAGGAATGAGAAAGTACACATATCTTTCTGGATGGGGAGAGATGAGCGTGATTTACGGACTTTTCGAGAATATGGAAGAAATTCTCAAGAAGAAAGAGATCATTATTTTTGAAGGATGTAAATCGGTGCTGTTGGCAAGGTCATGGGGAATACGAAACACCGGAGCACTTCTTACGTCTCACTTGAATCCGGCTCAAATGAAGTTGCTTGCAAAGCTCGGTGTAAGAGTCGTGTTTGCATTAGACAAGGAAGTAAATATTAAAAAAGACCATAACATCAACAAGTTGAAACAATATGTGAACGTTGAGTATGTGTGGGATAAAGACAATTTGTTAGAAGAAAAAGATGCACCAGTAGATAAGGGGGTTGAAACATTTGATAAGGTTTACGAATATCGGCGCCGATTCAGATAGATATGGTTTTGATAGTCATGGAAGAACGGCTCGTGTAGCCGGTACAGACAGACGCTGGAGAAGCGGAAGCAGTACGATGTCAAGATTGGTCTCGGACAGACTGGACGCAACAATTTATGGGTATAGATATTGCGGAGACGATAGACAGAGAAGAGCCGCTAAAAATATGACGAAAGATTCCTATGATATAGCAGAAATCGTAGAAATTCTCAATGAATTCAAAGTGGATATGAAACTGCCAGGAGGGTCGCCACGACCACTTGTAAGTATTCTGTTGGATGTCATAAGGATGTATACGCAAATACACGATCCGGCAACTGGCAGTAGATTGCTCACATTATCGGAAAGTATAAATCAGATTATCACTAGATGTGTGGAAAATGGTATGAACCAGAAAGAAATCACATCGGAGATATTGTGCGATCCAGAAGTCGATGATGTTCAACTGGATGATTTCCTCCATGAATTTGCAATAAAGGAGGGATAGGCAGAGTGGATAAAGATTATTATGAAATGTATCACTGTCATACAGAGTTAAGTCTCCTCGACAGTTGTACAAAGTATCAAGAATATGTGGACTTAGCAGTAAAGAACGGGCAGAAAGTTCTATCCATATCGGAACACGGAAAGCCGATGAACTGGACAGAGAAATGGGCGGCTTGTAAGAAAGCAGGACTTAGATACATACATTCAGTAGAGATATATCTGACAGAACAACTGGAACCAAAAGTCAGAGATAATTACCATACAGTGCTCATGGCTCGAAATATGGCTGGACTGTTAGAACTCAATGCTTTAATTACAAAATCATGTGACAAACAGCATTCGTACTATACGAACAGAATTTCTTTTGATGAGTTCTTAAACATCTCAGACAACATTATTTCAACCAGTGCTTGTCTGGCATCTCCTCTGAATAAGTTGTCGCCAGATCATCCACGGTATATGGAGCTGGCTCGTAAGTATGATTTCTTAGAGGTACAGGCTCATAACCATCCAGAGCAGATTGCTTTCAATAAGAGACTTCTGGAATTATCAAAGGAAATCGGTACTCCGCTGATTGCAGGAACAGATACTCACAGCTCTACTCCATACAAGGCAGAATGCAGAGCGGCATTAATATCTGCAAAAGGCAAATCTTATGGAGACGAAGATGCGTTTGACCTGACATACAAGACATACGATGAGCTTGTAGAAATGTTCAGAGTACAGGGCGCATTACCGGAAGATGAGTACATGCAGGCAATCAGAAATACTCATCAATTATACGATCTCACAGAGGATATCGAGCTTGATACAGCAATTAAGTACCCGATATTATACGGCTCACGAGAAGCGGACTCACAGAAGTTCACTGAAACAGTATATACAAAGCTTGAAGAAAAACTTGAATCTGGCGTTATACCAAGAAGCCAAGAACAGGCATTTAGAGATGCAATCGAAGAGGAACTTCGAGTATTCAGAAAGCTGAAAATGGATGGCTTTATGCTGTCAATGTCAGAACTGATTTCGTGGTGCAAAGAGCAGGGCATGGCGATTGGAACAGCCAGAGGATCTGTAGGTGGTTCACGAGTAGCTTATGTAACAGATGTCATTGATTTGAATCCAGAAACATGGCATACAGTATTCTCACGATTCTGTAATGAAGATAGAGAGGAAATCGGTGATATTGATATAGATTGCGTTGAGTCTGACAGACCAGCAATATTCCAATACATCATTAAGCGTTTCGGTGCGGATAAGACAGCACGAGTTGCATCTTTCGGAACCCTACAGGAGAAAGGTGTTATTGATGAAGTTGGTAGATACCTTGCTAAGAAATGGAATAAGGAACATGGTGTAGATAGTGGAGCATCACCAAAGGAAAATCCATGGACACTTCCTAAGATTGCAAAAATCAAAGAAGAGTATTCAGCTAATCCTGAGAAAACTAAGAGTAAGTATAAGGAGCTGTTTTACTACTTCGATGGATTACTTGACACGAAGATTTCACAGTCAGTACATCCGGCAGGAATGGTAATCAGCCCGATCACTCTGGATGATAACTTCGGTATTTTCGAGAAAGACGGAGAAACCTGTCTGATGCTTGATATGGAGAATATCCATGACTATACGGGTCTTGCTAAATACGACTTCCTTATTCTAAAAACAGTACAGGTAATCAGAGATACATGTCGATATCTGAACAGACCGTATCCAAAGACACATGAAATCGACTGGGATGACCAGGACGTGTGGGCGGATATGATTAAGAATCCATCCGGCATCTTCCAGTTTGAGGGTGCATTCGCATTTGAAAGCTTAAAGAAATTTACTCCAAAGAGTATTTTTGACATGTCAATCGTTACAGCATGTATCCGACCATCAGGAGCTTCCTACAGGGACGCGTTACTTGCCAGAAAGCCACATAGTAATCCATCAGAGATTATTGATGAGCTTCTGAAAGATAACCTCGGCTATCTGATCTATCAGGAGGATACAATCAAGTTCCTGCAGCAGATTTGTGGACTATCTGGTAGTGAATCTGACAATATCAGACGAGCTATTGGTAGGAAACAGAAAGATAGACTTGATGCAGCTATGCCATCAATCTTAGAAGGGTACTGCGAGAAGTCACCACAGCCTAGAAAAGTTGCGGAAGCAGAAGCAAAAGAGTTCCTGCAAATTATTGAGGATAGTGCTTCTTATCAGTTTGGCTACAATCATTCAATAGCATATTGCTTGCTCGGTTATCTCTGTGCTTATTACAGATACTACCATCCACTTGAGTTTATCACATCGTTCTTGAACAATGCGGCAAATGAGGATGACATCCGAAATGGTACAGCATATGCTCACAAGATTGGTATCCAGGTAACAATGCCTAAGTGGGGATTATCAAAGAGTGAATACTTCTTCGACAGTGAAAAGCGTGTGATTGCGAAAGGACTCAGTTCTATTAAGTATATGAGTGCTGGTCTCGCAGAAGAAATGTTCGAGATAGCCCACAAGAAAAAGTACAACGAGTTTATGGATGTGTTATATGACCTCAACAATAATTCATCGCTCAAGACAAATCAGCTGGATATTTTGATTAAGATTGATTTCTTCTCAGAATTTGGAAACCAGAGAGAACTTTTGAAAATCACAGAACTGTTCTACGACATGTTCAAAAAAGGACAGGCTAAACAGATTAGAAAAGACCGGGTTGATGGAACTCCACTTGAAAAGATTGTCCAGAAATATGCGGTTGGAGTGACGAAGAGTGGCGGTGTCGCAAAGAGCTATACGCTGTTAGATGTAATGTCGATTATGCATGAAGCAGAAGATGCCGTAAAGGATTTACATATGAATGACCTTAGTATTGTAGCTAAGGTAAGAAACTTTGCAGATGTTATGGGATATGTCGGTTATGTATCCGGAAGAGAGGAAGACCGCAAGAAATTGTATGTATCTGATGTATACGAGCTGGTTCGTCGGAAAGATAATAAACAGTTCGGATATTCGATCATAACAAAATCCATTGGTAGTGGTGTTGAGAGCAGATTTACAGTAGTAAACAGTGTATACAACGAAGACCCTATCAAGAAAGGTGACATCATTTATTGCAAAGGATGGGAAAGAAACGGTCAATATTTCAGACTGACAAGGTTTGAAAAAGTGCTTTATTAGGAGGGCAAAATGGAAATATTAACAGATGTCACGCTTAGCAAATTGCTTGCTAATTGTGAGAAATACGAGAATTATGTTGCTGCCATATTATTTTCGAGTAAGGCAAGAGAAACAGAATTCCTGAATGAAATCAAGACTATCGGAAATGAATGGAATGTGAATGTAAGACTCGGGAGAATGAAATGTAAAAAGACAAACAGTCATATCTACACATTTACAATCGCTAAGAATTTTGAGGATAGAATCCGTGGAATGGAGTTCAACAGTATGTTACTGGATGGCGATAAAGGGGCGGATGAAGTGGTTGCATACATATATGGTCAGTCATTAGTTAAGTATATGAGTACGCAGAACGTGGAAGAAATGATCGATAAGGGATTGGCAGATAAAGCACTGACGAATTTCCTGGATGAGTTTACAATCACAACACAGAGCTAGGAGGTAGACAAATGCTTTTATGGATGATGCTTGTAGCTGCTGAGTTGACCGGATATCATTGCTTTGACGCAAACGGGTGGTTATTCGTCACTCTGGCGTGTTGGTTATGGCACTATATTATGTCAGACTAAACTTATTTATATCATATGTTATAAACAAGTTTGGATATAAAACTACTATTTTATATACGAAATTGAGGTGATTGTAATGGCGAAAAAGATGTATTGCAACAAATGCGGAAAAGAAATGGACTTCTGGGACAAGCAGGAAGAGTTTTCAATCCACACACATTGTGGTTATGGTACGAAGTTTGATGGGTCTAATTTAGAACTTGACTTATGCTGTGACTGCATGGAAGAGCTGGCGGATAGCTGTAAGATACCTCCGGTAGCAGATATTGAGAAATAATTATACATATTCAAGCTAATAAAATAATTTACAAGGAGTAAGAGATGAAAGTAGAAATTTTAAAGCATCCAACAGACGAAGACTGGCAGCTATGTCATACTTGTACTCTTGTGACGGTTAGTAAGAAATCAGCTAAACCGCCAACAGAAGCATGGAAAGTGAGATTACTTAAAGCTAATCACTCTCCAGTAAGAACATTAGAGTTCTGCTTCAGACTGACAGATATCCCTTATTGGGTGTCTGTTCATCTTGTTAGACATGTTCATGCAACACCTTTCGTATCTACACAGAGAGATGATCGACAGGATAAATACGAAAGAGGAGCTGCACGACAGGATGCACCAGTAACAATGTGTTGGTTCATGAATGCGGAAGAGCTGATTACCATCGCTCATAAGCGGTTGTGTAGTCAGGCATCCAAAGAGACACGCGAAATCGTGAGAATGATTTGCGAAGAGGTTGTCAAAGTCAATCCGGAGTTCAAGGAGTTGCTTGTTCCGAATTGCCAGTACCGTGGCGGTATTTGTGAAGAGTTCAACTGTTGTGGATTGAATCAGAAATATTTGCCTCATATCGAATAGTGAGGTGATGGCAATGGAAAGCAGAATCCATAACAAGCGCAAGATGAAGCAACTTATTGACTTCAAAGGATGCGCTATGGATGGCGGCATGTACCCAACAGATATTGATGGTGTGATTGAGTACAAAGACTCAAAATACATAATTTTCGAGGTGAAATACGGTAACTCAGAGATACCAATCGGACAAAGATTGGCTCTGCAAAGAATGGTCGATGATTTCACTAAATCAGGTAAGCAGGCGATTGTGCTTATATGCTCTCATACAGTTAAAAATCCAAACAAGCCAGTTGTGATGGCGTGGTGCAATGTCAGGGAGATTTATTACGGTGATGAGAAGCGCTGGCGTACTCCAGATAGAGAAATAAAGGTCAGAGAAGCGATTGATTGCTTTCAGAAATATTCAAACATTGTTTTACACAAGGAGGAGGCGAAAGAGCATGGAAGAACAGATGAAGCTTGATGATAGCGGACAGCGTATCTCATACGGAGATGGCATGGCTATCAGGGAGCCGTCAACCGGGAAGGGGAGGTATGATTTGGTATCTCCATTTGCTATGAGACGACTTGCTCAGCATTACGAGAATGGTGCTCAGAAATACGCTGATAGGAACTGGGAAAAAGGAATGCCATTTTCAAGATATGTCGATTCGGCAAAGCGTCACTTAGACAAATACATAATGGGTATGACAGACGAAGATCATTTAGCTGCTGCTGCATGGAACATTTTTGCAATCATGCATCATCAGGAGCTTGGACAGACGGAGTTGGATGATATGCCACATTATGATTGTAAATATGAACATGAATAAGGAGAAAAATATGCAGAGAAAAGAAACAAACTATTACGACATTGATGTTGATATTGACGAAACACTCTTAAAAATGGGTCTGGTAGACGACATCTTCTACGTGAGAGACCTCAAACAGAGAAAGCTGTTTCTGACAGCTAAGGTAGATCAGTTCTCCATAGGCGATATCACAAAACATATCATGCAGTACAACGCAGAAGACAAGGGAATTCCGGTAGAACAGCGACAGCCGATTCTTCTGTACGTGGCATCCAATGGGGGGGATGTCGATGCCGGTTTCGAGCTGATCGATGCCATCCTTGCAAGCAAAACTCCTGTTTACACAATCAATCTTGGCTACCAGTACAGCATGGGATTCTTAATTGGACTGGCAGGTCATAAGAGATATGCCACACAGAATGCGAAATTCCTCATGCATGACGGCTCAAACCTCATCTGGAACTCTGGAACTAAAGCCCAGGATCAGATGGAGTTCCAGAAGCGTGTAGAGCAGAGAATCAAACAGTATGTAATTGCACATAGCAACGTTACAAGTGAAGAGTATGACAGCAAATTACGTGTTGAATGGTATCTGTTCGCTGATGAAGCAAAGGAGAAAGGATTCTGTGACCATATCTTAGGTATTGACTGTGACATGGATGAAATTGTGTAGGAGGCTTGACATATGGACAAAGAATATCTTGGATTTAAGGAACTCGTGATTACAGGAGAAGAGGCTAATGACCTCTTCAACCCTGAGTCTGAGAATACGTTCGGATGCCTGCAGAACGAATATTTGATTGCATCTGACGAACATGGAAACGCCATCGGCAAATTCAAATGCGATGGACATAAAGTTGTAAAGATTCCGTATAAGGCTATCGAAACAAGATTCGCAGGAAAGGTAAAGCCTAGAAATCCGCAACAGGAACTTGCCATTGATATGCTTTATGACGAGAACACAACAGTCAAAATTATTGCAGGAAAATTCGGTACTGGTAAAGACTTCTTAATGTGCTCTGCCGCAATCGATTTACTTGAGCATGATAAGTTTGAGAAGATCGTGTACGTCAGAAACAATATCGAGGTGAAAAATTCTAAGCCAATCGGTCATTTACCGGGTTCTTATAATGAAAAACTCTTACCCTTTGCGATGCCTTTAGCCGACCATTTGGGAGGAGTAGACGGTCTGGAATTGATGATTGGACATGGAAAGATTGAAATCGTTCACTTAGGATTTATCAGAGGTCGCGATATTAAAAATTCAATCATTATCTGCTCCGAAGCAGAGAACATGACGAAAGAACATATTCAGTTACTTCTCGGAAGAGTTGGAGAGGGTTCCTCATTATGGATCAATGGAGATTTTAAACAGTGTGATGCAGAGGTGTTTAGAGAAAATAGTGGACTTATGACTGCTGTTGATAAGCTGAAAGGTCATCCAAGATTCGGATATGTAAAGCTTCTCAAGACAGAGCGAAGTGAAACTGCTGCTATGGCAGATTTGCTTGATTAGGAGGTAACTGAATGATCGTAATGAAAAGAGATGGTCGAGAAGACCAGTATACAAAAACAAAGATACATACGGCGATTTGTAAAGCAGTCGTCGAAGTCAACGGAGCAGGGGATACTTCCCTTGCTACTGTTATCACAAATCGTCTGGACTCAAGATATCGTAAGAGAAAAAGAACAATTTCTGTGGAAGAAATCCAGGACGATATCGAAACAGAGTTAATGAAAGAACAGGCGTTTGAAGTAGCTAAAGCGTATGTAAGATACAGATACAAACACGAAATGAAGCGTAACGGCAGTGGGATTGAAAGAAAGATTCTCACGATTGTAGATGGTGTAAATGAGGAAGTAATACAGGAGAATTCCAATAAGAATCCAACAATCTTATCTACTCAGAGAGATTATATCGCCGGGGAAATCAGTAAAGATATCACAAGGAACACATTACTTCCGAAAGATATTCAGCACGCTCACGATGAGGGAATCATTCATTTTCATGATTCGGATTATTTCGTTCAGAGAATGCATAACTGTTGCCTTGTCAATCTAGGAGATATGCTTCAGAACGGTACTGTCATCTCTGATACATTGATTGAAAAGCCGCATAGCTTTTCTACAGCTTGTAATGTAGCTACTCAGGTTGTAGCGCAAATCGCTTCAAACCAGTACGGTGGTCAGAGCATTTCATTAGCGCATCTTGCTCCATTTGTGGATGTAAGCAGAAGAAAAATTCGCAAAGATGTAGAGGAGGAAATTGCAGCCTGCAATGGTGATGTCAACAGCATTAATTCAATCATAGAAAAGAGATTAAAAGAAGAAATCAAACGTGGAGTACAGACAATCCAGTATCAGGTTCTCACTCTCATGACAACAAATGGTCAGACGCCGTTCATTACTGTCTTTATGTATCTCGGAGAGGTAGAAGATGAGAGAACAAAGGCTGATTTGGCAATGATTATCGAAGAAGTTGTGCGACAGAGATATCAGGGTGTTAAGAATGAAAAGGGAGCATGGATTACTCCTGCGTTCCCAAAACTCATTTATGTTCTTGAAGAGGACAATATCAGAGAAGATAGCGAGTATTTCTATCTAACAAAGTTATGTGCTAAGTGCTCTGTAAAGCGTCTTGTGCCGGATTATATTTCTGAGAAGATGATGATTCAGAATAAGATTGATACAAACGGAGACGGTCATTGTTTCCCGTGTATGGGATGCAGAAGCTTCTTAACTCCATACCTTGATGAGAATGGGAAACCAAAGTATTACGGAAGATTTAATCAGGGCGTTGTGACAATCAATCTACCAGATGTGGGATTGTCTGCTGTGAAAAGGATGGAAGGAATCACTTATGTCAATGATGAACAGTATCAGAAGCGTAAGGAAGAGATCTTCTGGGAAATCTTTGAAGAGCGACTTGAGTTATGCCATAAGGCACTTCGCCTTCGTCATGAAAGATTACTCGGTACACTGTCAGATGCATCTCCAATTCATTGGCAGAATGGTGGTCTTGCAAGATTAAAGAAAGGCGAAACTATCGACAAGCTTCTGTATGGTGGATATTCTACATTATCTCTCGGCTATGCCGGATTGTATGAATGCGTAAAGGCAATGACCGGAAAGAGCCACACAGACGACGATGCGAAACCATTTGCACTTGCCATTATGCAGAAGATGAATGATAAATGTGCGGAATGGAAAGCTGCAGAAAATATTGATTATTCATTATACGGGACTCCAATAGAGTCTACTACATATAAGTTTGCTAAATGCCTCCAGAAGCGATTTGGAGTGATTGAGGGTATCACAGATAGAAACTATATCACAAATAGTTACCATGTTCATGTGACAGAGAAAATCAATGCATTTGACAAACTTAGATTTGAATCAGAGTTTCAGCAGTTAAGTCCAGGAGGAGCTATCTCATACATTGAAACTGCGAACCTGAGCAATAATGTTGAAGCGGCAATAGAGGTCATCAAGTATATCTACGACCACATTATGTATGCCGAACTGAATACTAAGTCTGATTTCTGTCAGGAATGCGGTTATGACGGAGAAATCCAGATCGTAGAGAATGAGGACGGAAAGCTTATCTGGGAATGCCCGAATTGCGGCAATAGAGACAGAGCTAAAATGAATATTGCACGACGAACATGCGGATACATTGGGGTTAATGATTTCAATCAGGGTCGTACACAGGAAATTAAAGAAAGATATGTGCATTTAGGCGGTGAGTAAAGATGTATTACGGCAAGATAAGAGATTGCGATATTGCAAACGGTAAAGGCGTGAGAGTAAGTTTGTTTGTGTCTGGTTGTAGAAATCATTGCAAAAATTGCTTTCAACCTGAAACATGGAATTTTGACTATGGGACTCCATATACAGAAGAAACCGAAGAGCACATTATCCAGTTATTATCAAAGCCGTATATTCAAGGTCTGACAATACTCGGAGGGGAGCCGTTTGAACCAGAGAATCAACGTGGTTTAATACGACTCCTCCAAAGAGTCAAAGCCGATTGTCCAGAAAAAGATATATGGTGTTATACCGGATATACTCTTGAACAGGCATTAACAGATGGCTCGTCTTGTAGATGCGAAGTTACGGATGCGTTTCTTTCTATGATAGATACATTGGTAGACGGCAGATTCGTAGAAGAATTAAAAGACATCACTTTAAAGTTTAGAGGGTCTTCAAATCAGAGAATAATTAGCATGAAAGAATGGAGAAAGCAGAATGAACAGAAAGAGTGAACTGAGAAAATCAATCACATGGCATAGCATTAAATATGTTCTGACTGCAATTTTTGCAGTGCTTAATCTTCTCGGAATACTGCATTGGTATTGGGTGTGGATATTCTTCCCAATCCTATTATCGCTGGGGTTAAAAATACTGATATTAGTTATACTCAGTTTCTTTGTTTGCGTATTACCGAGATGGACTGAAAGGTGGTCAGAAGAATGAGAAGATTATTTATTATGAGAAAAGATTTACATATGTCTACAGGGAAGCTGCTTGCACAGGTAATGCATTGTGCCGAAGCATATTGGACTTCAAAGATTCGCAAAGGAAATTTATATAGAACAAATGATGGACAGTATATGGCACAAATGACAATGCCAACTGAGGTGTATGCAGACTATGTATGCGGATCATTTACAAAGACAGTATGTGAAGCAAAGAATAAGAACCAGTTACTTAAAGCAAAAACTATTGCCGAGGAATTGGGACTTGTTGAAGACATTGATTATGGATGCATCTATGATAAGTGTCTTACAGAACTTGAGCCGGAAGAGGATAACGGCACGACACTCACTGGCATGTGGTTTTGTCCGTTAGACGATGAGGTTGCTCACAAGATTAGTAAAAAATATCAATTATATAAATAGGAGAGAAAATAATGACAACAGCAGATATGAATATAAAGAAATTAAATAATGACTCTATCGTACCTACAAAAGGATCTGAATATGCAGCGGGTCTTGATTTGTATGCATATATTCCAAGAGGTGCGATTGACATCCCGGCTGGCGCTACTGTTAAAATTGGTACTGGCGTTGCAACTGAAATTCCGGCAGGATGTTTTGGCGCTGTATTTGCACGAAGTGGACTTGCTACTAAACGAGGATTGCGCCCATCTAACTGTGTGGGAGTCGTAGATTCAGATTACCGTGGTGAGGTAATTGTTGCACTATACAATGATTCTGATAAATGCGAAACAATTCATCATGGTGATCGTATTGCTCAGCTGGTTATTATGCCGTATATTGATGTTAAGCTACATGAAGTCAGTAAACTGTCTGATACAGATAGAGGTGCGGGAGGGTTCGGAAGCACGGGACTCGGAAAATAACAAGTAGGAGGTAATAAAGTGCAGGAAAAGATTTTACTTTCCATAGCAGAAGCATCTCAATTATTTGGAATTGGTCAGCATAGGTTACGAGAAATAATGAAAGATGATTATAATTGCATATATCATCTTACTGTCGGTCGTGTCATAAAAGTAAAACGCAAACCCTTTGAAGAATACATAAGCAAAGCTGAACAGATATAATATCGACAAAGAGTTTTGAATATGATAGAATTGCTTATGTGGTCATATTCGAGGCTCTTTAATATGGAGGGCTAACGAATGGCAAACAAGACAGCAAAAGAAAAAAATAAACCTGTAAGAAAAACACTCAGAGAAAATGAATACTATAATCCAAAAACAAAGAGATATGAATATCGATATAAGGATGGATTTGGTAAAAATAGAGTAGTTAGTTCATACAGATTAGAACCAACCGACCAAGTACCTAAAGGAAAGAAATCAGGAAAGAGCCTGCGAGAGAAAGAAGAGGAAATTAATGCGCTTCTTTCAAATGATATTGATATAGATGGTTCAAAATTAACTCTTCTTGAGGTAGTAAATAGATATTTAGAGCATCTTTACAACCGCAAAGAGTTAAGTCATAATACAAAAGTTGGATACAATGTAACTGTCAATACATTAAAGCAGTACAAACTTGGATATATGGAAGTTGGTAAGATTAAGCCAGAACACTGTGAGGAATGGCTTGCTGATATGAAGAAGAAATACAGAGGCTCTTCTATACAAAGTCAAATTAGTTTGATTAAGCGTTCGTTTGAATATGCGATTGATTATGATTATATAGCCAAAAATCCTTTCAGACGAATTACGACAGATAGAAGCGATAGTAAACCGATGGTAGCGATACCGGTCGATGAAATGAACAACTTCCTGGATTTCTGCAAGAATGATTCACACAGCAAACACTGTTACGACATGATTTATATACTGTTTTGGACTGGCTTGAGAGCCTCTGAGCTATGTGGTCTTACATTAGATAATATAGATATGGAAAACCATGTTATTAAAGTCGAAAAACAGTTGCAATGCATTAATCATAAACACGTTGTAACAACCACAAAGACATCGAATGGCGTAAGATATATACCAATGACAGATGGGGTATATAATTGTTTTCAGTCAGTTCTTGATAATAGGTATCTAAAGGGAGATATCGAACCCATGTGTTATGACGAGAGAGGAAATTCATACGATGGGTTCGTATTTCTGGCTACAAGGAGTCGTAGAACGATTGTTAGGGCGCATGTAGAAGAGTATCTTCAAAATTGTATTAAGAGATATAATCTTGCTAACCCTGATACTCCTATCCGTAAGTTTGAACCACATATATGTAGGCACACATTTGCTACTAATATGCAAGGGCTACCATTAAAGACTCTGCAATCTATATTGGGTCATGGTAACGTCAGAACCACGATGAATCATTATGTAGATGCAAGACCTTCTCATATTCAAGTAAATGAGATCAATATCATAGCAAACTCAATCGGTTAATTCGTAAGATTTTTCGTGTACGAATTATTTACGAATTATAATGTTAAACGAGATGTATTAGTATGGAATAAAATGTAACGAAATAGGTGGTATCAAAGAATATCAATGTACTGTTATTCAGCTGAAACCACTTATAATCAGGAGGTTATAATAAATGATCGCAATTATTGACTATGACGCTGGTAATATTCGCAGCGTAGAAAAAGCATTTGCATACCTTGGAGAGGAAACGGTTGTTTCCAGAGATCCGGAGGTGCTTCTAAAGGCAGACAAGGTTGTTCTTCCCGGAGTTGGAAGCTTTGGTGAGGCAATGGAAAATCTGCACAGATATCATCTTGTTCCGGTGATCAGAGATATGGTCAGGAATAATACACCATTTCTTGGAATCTGTCTGGGACTTCAGCTTCTTTTTGAAAGCAGTGAGGAGACACCAGGAGTAGAGGGACTTGGAATTTTGAAGGGAAGGGTTCTTCGAATTCCGCCATCACCTGGTCTGAAAATTCCGCATATGGGATGGAATTCTTTGCATCTCCAGAATGAGGGAAGGCTGTTCCGGGGAATTCCGGAGGACACGTATGTCTATTTTGTACATTCTTATTATCTGCATGCAGAAGAACCGGAGATTGTCAAAGCAGTGACAGATTACAGTACTACAATCCATGCTTCAGTAGAAAAAGGAAATGTTTTTGCCTGCCAGTTTCATCCGGAAAAAAGCAGCAAGTATGGTCTGAAGATTCTGGAGAATTTTGCAAAAATCGAGAAGGAGGGTGACTGAGATGTTTACGAAAAGAATCATTCCCTGCCTCGATGTTAATAAAGGCCGGGTCGTTAAAGGTGTGAATTTTGTAGATTTGAAGGATGCAGGTGATCCGGTTGAGATTGCAAAGGCATATGATGCAGCGGGAGCAGATGAACTTGTTTTTCTGGATATTACAGCATCTTGTGAAGAACGTGATACGGTAGTTGATATGGTGCGGAAGGTTGCAGCATGCGTCTTTATTCCATTTACCGTAGGCGGCGGAATTCGTACAGTTGAAGATTTCAGGAAACTTCTGCGTGAAGGAGCAGATAAGATCTCAGTGAATTCGGCGGCAATTGATCGTCCGGAACTGATTCGTGAGGCTGCTGAAAAATTCGGAAGTCAGTGTGTAGTACTTGCGATTGATGCCAAAAGAAGACCAGATGGCGGATGGAATATCTATAAGCACGGAGGACGTCTGGATACAGGTCTTGATGCGATTGAATGGGCAAAGAAAGCCGAAGCACTTGGTGCAGGTGAAATCCTTCTTACCAGTATGGATTGTGACGGAACAAAAGCGGGTTACGATATTGAACTGACCCGGGCTATTTCTGATGCAGTCAGTATTCCTGTTATTGCCTCCGGCGGTGCAGGTACCTTAGAGCATTTTTATGATGCCCTGACGGAGGGCGGAGCAGATGCGGCTCTTGCAGCGTCATTGTTCCACTATAAAGAACTGGAGATCAGTCAGGTCAAAGATTATCTGGCAGAAAAAGGAATCTCTGTGAGAAGATGAGAGGTGAAAGATAAATGGCTCCTTTATCAGGAGAATGGCTGGATGCACTGAAGGGTGAATTTCATCAGCCATATTACACTAAACTATACAATACAATCATGCAGGAATATCAGACGCATAAAGTATTTCCACCGGCAGATGATATGTTCAATGCATTTCATTTTACACCATTGAGTCAGGTTAAGGTTGTAATTCTTGGACAGGATCCGTATCATAATGACGGTCAGGCACATGGCTTGTGTTTTTCTGTAAAAAAAGATGTAGATATACCACCGTCTCTTGTAAATATCTATCAGGAACTGCACGATGACCTGGGGTGTTATATCCCGGACAACGGCTATCTGGAAAAATGGGCCAGACAAGGAGTGCTGATGCTGAATACAGTACTGACGGTACGTGCACATCAGGCAAATTCGCACAGAGGAATCGGCTGGGAACAGTTTACGGATGCAGCGATCCGGATCTTGAATGAGCAGGATCGTCCGATTGTATATCTTCTCTGGGGCAGACCGGCACAGATGAAGAAATCCATGCTGAACAATCCGAAACATCTGATACTGGAAGCACCACATCCGAGCCCGCTTTCTGCATACAGAGGTTTTTTTGGATGCAGACATTTCAGCAAAACAAATGAATTTTTGATTCAGAATGGTCTGGAGCCGATTGACTGGCAGATTGAAAATAAAGAGCAGCAGGAAATTAAGGAGTAAACATGAACCAGAAGAATAACCTAGTAAAAAACGCGTCCTTTTTGATGATCGCGGCAATGATCTCCAAAGTCATTGGCCTTCTCTATAAGAGCCCGCTTTCTTCGATTGTAGGCAATATGGGAATGGGATATATCAGCCTTGCCCAGAATGCTTATATGATTCTTCTGATGATTGCTTCTTTCAGTATTCCTCAGGCGGTTTCCAAACTTATCTCAGAACGAATTGCTTTAAAAGATTATAAAAACGCCCAGAAAATTTTTCATGGATCACTGATTTATGCGGCAATTATGGGCGGTGTTGTGGCTATGATATGTCTGTTCGGTGCGAAATTTATCATTCCAAGCAATCAGCCGAACGCAGTACTTGCACTTCAGATCCTGTCACCGACTATTTTTCTGTCAGGAATCCTGGGTGTGTACAGAGGATATTTTCAGGCATATCGTAATATGATGCCAACCTCGATTTCACAGATACTGGAACAGATTTTTAATGCAGCTGTCAGTCTGATCGCAGCATGGATGTTTATCAGATATTTTGCAGATGGTACAGATGGAAGTGTTGCAAAATGGGGCGCTGCAGGTTCCACTGTCGGTACAACTGCAGGTGTTGTGGTCGCACTTCTGTTTATGTTTCTTGTTTATGGTGTTAATCGAAACGCTATTAAACGCAGAGTAAAAAATGATCATTATCATAAAGAAGAGTCCTATGGTGAAATTTTGAAACTGATCATTCTGATCGTATCACCAATCATCCTGAGTTCGTTTATTTATAATATTAACGGCTACCTCAACGGGGTTCTGTACTCGGAGATTATGGGAAAACATGGGATGAATGCGGACACGATCAGTATGTTGTATGCAGAATATGCAACATATTTTATGAGTATCATTAATATACCGCTGACACTTTCCAGTGCAGCTCCGACATCTATGATACCGGAGGTTTCTGCCCTGTATGCAACGGGAGATATTGACGAGACAAGGCGAAGAGTAGATCAGACGGTGCAGCTTTCCATGTTTATTTCTGTTCCATGCGCAGTTGGTCTTGCTGTTCTGGCGCAGCCGATCGTATCACTGCTTTTTGGAGGAACAAATGGTGTTGCGGGAAGACTCCTCATGCTGGGATCTTTCACGATTTTGCTGAACGGTATGTCAAATATTTCAAACGGTGTTCTTCAGGGAATTGGAAAACCGAAGATCCCGATGGTAACTGCAGCTGTCGCACTTATAGTTGATGTGGTAGTAGTAGTTGCACTTCTGATGTTTACAGATCTTGGCATCTATGCATTACTGGTTGCTATGATCGTGTATGCAATTGTTGTGTGTGTTATGAATGATTTCTTTATGAAAAAGTATCTGGATTATAAAAATCCGTGGAAGGCAGCCTATCTCAGTCCGCTTATTGCATCAGCAGTGATGGGACTTGTGGCCGGAGGTGTTTATTATGGCCTTCATGCAATTCTTCCTTCAAACATTATTTGTCTGGGTATATCTATCATTCTGGCTGCCGCAGCATATTTTATGGTTTATATTCTCGTTGACAAAACAGCAGCTGAGAGACTTTCCAGAATACCGGGAGGTACAGTTCTTGTCAGAATTGCAAATAAAATCAGACGATAAAGAATAAGAATGCATAGAT
>ERZ1026854.419-NODE-419-length-29823-cov-3.752587_pt1 | contig 29823 bp, 29 predicted proteins | sample MGYA00380157_ERZ1026854 | MGnify/ENA primary metagenome ERZ1026854 (study PRJEB33269, sample SAMEA4719793) | human gut metagenome | biome: human-associated habitat; feature: organic feature; material: feces | place: Cameroon | collected 2013-10 ... | reverse complement strand
GCGGGTGCTGGGCTCGTAGAAGCAGGTGGCGAGCACCTTTCCGTCACAGGCATGCGCATATGCGGCGGGGTGCTGTTTGATGTCGACCGCCAGATCAAATAGCCGATCCAGCTCTTCCACAGAAAAATCAAGCGGACTCATTACATGTTTCATTTTTTCTTCTCCATTCTACTGATTTTTTCCAAAAAAATCGAAGAGAAAAAAATCTCTTCGATTTGGTTTTTTATTTATAAGATAACAATTCTTCCACGGGCTTTCGTTTGGGAGCTGCGGGAGCCTCGGCGGGATAACCGATGGGAACAAGAGCAACAAGCTCTCTGTCTTCCGGAATCTCTAAATAGGAGGCAGCCTCTGCCTCATCAAAGATACCCATAATCACGGTTCCGAGTCCCTCCTCATAAGCGGCGAGACAAAATGCCTCAGTGGCAACGCCGGCATCAAACATCTGCCAGCCGCCTTCCTTCGGCGTGCTGTAAGAACCGTCGCGCTCAAAGCCGCTTCTGTTCTTGATCATGGTAACGGCAATCAGCATGGGAGCGTTCTTCATAATCTCCCCGTTTCTTGCGTAAGCGGTGGTACAGTCGGATGCAATCTTATCCTTCAATTCCCCCTCAACCGCGATATAACGCACAATCTGCGTGTTCTTCCAACTGGGGGCATAGGAGGCGGTCTCTACGATCCGGGAAAGTACGTCGTGGGAAACCGGTTTGTCTGAAAACTGACGGATGCTTCTGCGTCCCTTGATACATTCGTTGGCTGTCATGGTATCCTCCTTTGATCCTTGTTTTTTCTTTTGGACATGATACCACAATTGCGGTTCGGAATCAATAGCATCTTGCAACCTGTCAGTATTTCCTATATAATGGAACAAAAGAAAACAGAGGGGAACGGAGGAAACAATTATGGCAAAAGAGAAGAACCCTGACATCAAGTTTGTGGAGAGAAAAAGATGGCTTTTTTTGGGACTGCCCTTTACTTTTACGAAATTCATCATTCAGGATGATGTGATTACGATCAATCAGGGTTTCCTCAATAAAGTAGAGAATGACTGCTATATGTATAAAGTGCAGGATGTGGAGCACAAGGCAAGTCTTTTGGAGAGGCTCTGCGGTCTGGGAACCATCACCTGTTTTACGGGTGATACCACCCATCCCAAGCTCATTATGCCCCATATCAAGCATTCCAAGACGATCAAGAACTATATTCTGGAAGCGTCGGAGGCAGCGCGTATGCGCAGAAGAACGCTCAACACGCTGGATATCGGCAGCGTGGCGGATGCGGATGATCTGGACTGATCCGTACCGCATCGGAATAGGAAATTTATCAAAGGACGGTGGCGCAGGCCCCGTCCTTTTGCGGGCAGACTTAAGCGGAGCCTTCCGAATCGGTCTCAGCCAAAAGCCTTTCAAACAGAAGCCCTGTCAGGAACCAGTAGGGCAGGTAATCCAGCCGGATCACCTTTTTTACATGCCAGCGGGAACGGCTGTAATCCCAGGGACAGATCTGCTTTCTGGAGAGCAGGGTGCCGGTTAAGTACTCTGCGCCGAAGATCAGCCCCGCATATACGCCGCCCCGGACGAGCAAGGGCTTTCCTTTTAGCAGACGGCAGATGGGGGACAAAAGACAGGCGCTGCCGTAGATGGGAAACATCCAGACGGAGGTGCTTCCCTTTAATGTAAGCTTGCGTTGGCGGAAGGAATGGAAGGCTGTAAAAAGGATTTCGATGCACCAGCCTAAAATGCCGCAATGGATAAAGTTGTGAATATATTTTTTCATAGGGAACAGTATGTCCCGGAAAGGGTTTGATTATACCATGAATTATAAAGAAGCGCTTGCATATGTGGATTCTTTGAAAAAATGCGGCATCGTGCCGGGGCTTGCGAGCATTACCGAATTGTGCCGCCGTCTGGGCGACCCGCAGGAAAGGCTGCGGTTTGTCCATATCGCGGGAACGAACGGCAAAGGCTCCGTACTGGCTTATGTTTCCACGGTTTTAAAGTCGGCTGGCTACAAGACCGGAAGGTACATATCACCTGTTATTTTTACATATTGCGAAAAAATACAGATCAACGGAAGGAAAATTTCCCAAAGCGCCATGGCCGAAATGCTGACCCGGGTGCGGGAGGCGTGCGACGCCATGGTGGCGGACGGGCTGCCCCAGCCTACGCCCTTTGAGGTGGAGACGGCAGCCGCATTTTTATATTTTGCGGAGAATGAGTGTGAGATCGTGGTGCTGGAGACCGGAATGGGAGGTCGTGAGGACGCGACCAACCTGATTGGAACAACGCTGGCGGCGGTGCTCACGCCCATCAGCATGGATCACATGCAGTTTCTGGGAAAAACGCTGGGATCCATTGCGGCTCACAAAGCAGGCATAATTAAAAACAACTGTTATGCAATAAGCGCGCCGCAGGAGCCGGAGGCGATGGCGGAGATTGAGAAGGAGGCAGAGGAGAAGGGCTGCCCTGTCACGGTTGCGGGGGAGCCTGCACGGGTAAAGTACGGACTGGAAAAACAGCGTTTTTCCTACCGTGACCGGTACGGCACCGAATACCGGGATCTTGAGATCACGCTTGCGGGCAGATGCCAGCCGGAGAATGCGGCACTGGCGGTGGAGGTGATCGCGGCGCTTGCGCAGGCGGGATATCCGGTGACGGAGAAGCAGCTTCGGAGGGGACTGCTAGCCACGGAGTGGCCGGGAAGGTTCCAGATCATCGGAAAGCGGCCGCTGTTTGTCCTTGACGGCGCACACAATGAGGCAGCCGCAAAAAAACTTGCGGATTCCGTCCGTTTCTATTTTACAAACAGAAGGATTATCTATATAATGGGAATATTGAAGGACAAGGAATATGAAAAGGTGGTGGCGCAGACCTATGCGTACGCGGATCAGATCATAACGGTGACGCCGCCCGACAATCCGAGAGCACTGCCTGCATATGCATTGGCACAGACAGTCCGGGAGTACCGCCCCAGTGTGACTACGGCGGACAGTCTGGAGGAAGCGGTGGAGATGGCGTATCTGCTGGCAAAGCCGGAGGATGTGATCCTTTGTTTCGGCTCCCTGTCCTATCTGGGGAGAATGACGGATATTGTGAAAAGACGGCAGAAAAAATGATGCCGGAAAGGACTGATGGCATGGACAGAGAGAAGATAGAAGCTGGGGTGCGGCTGATTCTGGAAGGAGTCGGGGAGGACGTCACAAGAGAAGGACTTTTGGATACGCCGGGAAGAATCTCCAGAATGTATGAGGAGATCCTCGCCGGGATGGAGGAGGATGCCGCGGAGCATCTGCACAAGACCTTCACCGTGGAAAATGACGGAATGGTGCTTGAGAAGGATATCGTGTTCTACTCGACCTGCGAACATCACATGATGCCGTTTTACGGAAAGGCGCATGTGGCATACATACCGGACGGAAAAGTGGTGGGCTTAAGCAAGCTTGCCCGGACGGTGGAGGTATATGCACGCAGACTCCAGATTCAGGAGAGAATGACCGGCCAGATCGCGGATGCCATCATGGAGCATCTGGCGCCCAAGGGTGTTATGGTAGTGGTGGAGGCGGAGCATATGTGCATGACCATGCGCGGCGTCAAAAAGCCGGGCAGCCGCACCGTAACGGTTTCCACGAAGGGATGCTTCAAGAATGATACGGCGCTGCAGGACAGAGTGCTGTCCATGATCGGCAGATAGGACAGAATCGTGCAGGAAATGGAACGGATTGACAAGATATTAAATCACGATTTATTTGTTGAATGTGTGGAGAAAAACAGGAAAGCGGAGGAGAACAGACAGTTCTGTCGCCATGACATGGTGCATTTTCTGGATGTGGCAAGGATCGGCATGATCCTCAAACTGAAAGAGGGCATCCCGGTGGCGGACGAGCTTGTCTATGCGGTGGGACTTCTGCATGACATCGGCAGATATGTGCAGTATGCGGACGGGACACCACATGAGCTGGCAAGCGCCGCCATAGCACCGAAAATCCTTGCAGACTGTGGGTTTGATGATAAGGAAACGGGTGATATTTTAAACGCGATCCGCCTTCACAGGACGAAGGAGATTGCAGGAGAGCCTTCGCTTGCGGGTATCTTATACCGGGCGGACAAGGCGAGCAGACCGTGTTTTGCGTGCCCGGCGGAGAAGGACTGCAACTGGAAGAACGAGAAGAAGAATCTGCGCATCCGTTTTTAGGAGCGGGAAAGAAGGATACGGACATGCAAATCGGAAACAGGGATTTTAAGGTAAGCGGCAAAACTTATGTGATGGGGATTCTGAATGTAACGCCGGATTCCTTTTCGGACGGCGGAAAGTGGAACCGTATGGACGCGGCGCTTGCCCATGTGGAGGAGATGCTGAAGGACGGCATGGATGTGTTGGATATCGGCGGCGAGTCCACACGCCCCGGCTATACGCTTTTATCCGACGAGGAGGAGACGGAGAGAGTGGTGCCCGTGATCGAGGCGGTGAAAGCACGGTTTGATGTGCCGGTTTCCCTGGATACCTATAAGAGCCGGGTGGCACAGGCGGGCATAGAAGCGGGCGCGGATCTGATCAACGACATCTGGGGTCTGAAATATGACGGGCAGATGGCAAAGGTCATTGCCGAAAGCGGTCTGCCCTGTTGTCTGATGCACAACAGAAAAGATACGGATTATCGCAGCTTTATGCAGGATGTGGCAGCAGATCTGGCGGACTGTCTGCATCTGGCGGAGTGCGCGGGGATCCCGCAGGATAAGATCATTCTGGATCCCGGGGTCGGCTTTGCAAAATCCTATGAGCAGAATCTGCAGGTCATCAACAATATGGAACAGCTTCATGTGCTGGGCTGCCCCATTCTACTTGGCACCAGCCGGAAATCCGTGATCGGGCTGACACTGGAGCTGCCCGCCTCGGAGAGACTGGAGGGAACGCTCGTCACAACGGTTATGGCAGTGATGAAAGGCTGTATGTTCGTGCGGGTACATGATGTGAAGGAGAACGTGCGGGCGATCCGGATGGCGGAGGCCATCCTTTACAGCGAGTAGGATAAGGGAGACATGGTGTGAGCTACGAGTTTTGTGATGTGATTCATATAGAAGGATTGAAGGTGTTTGCACACCACGGTGTGTTCCGGGAGGAGAAGGAGGCAGGGCAGGATTTTTATGTAAATGCCGATCTCTACACAGATCTGCGGGAGGCGGGGCTTACGGACGATCTGACAAAGTCCACCCACTATGGGGAGGTCAGCCTTCTCATTGGCAGATGCCTGACGGAGCAGACTTACGACCTGATCGAGACGGCAGCGGAGCGGACGGCGGAGGAAATTTTGCGGCAGTTTCCCCGTGTGCGGGCGGTGACACTGGAGCTTCACAAGCCCCATGCCCCCATCCCCATGGAATTTTCCACCGTCTGTGTGCGCATACACAGAGGATGGCACAGGGCGTATGTGGCACTGGGCTCCAATATGGGAGACAGCAGGGCATATATCGAAGAGGCGCTCCGTGCGCTTTCGGAGGATCCGCGCATCCGGGTGGAAAAGGTGAGTAGTCTGATCGTGACAAAGCCTTACGGCGGTGTGGAGCAGGACGATTTCTTAAATGGGGTGGTGCTGCTTGATACGCTCTATTCTCCCGCCGAGCTGCTTTGTAAGCTCCATGAGATCGAGGCGGCTGCTCACAGGGAGCGGACGCGCAGGTGGGGACCGAGGACGCTGGATCTGGATATTCTCTTTTACGACAAACTGATCTATGAGGATGAAAATCTGATCATTCCCCATGTTGATCTGCACAACCGGGACTTTGTACTGCAGCCCATGGCGGAGATTGCCCCCTGCTTCAGACATCCGATCCTACAAAAGACCATGCTGCAGCTCTGGGAGGAATTGCGGGCGCGGGAAGAAAACGGCGGACAGATAAGGCGGTAAAGCGGGAGACAGGATCGGGAGCCCGAGATACAGAAGAAAAAATGCGATTTTTTTGTAAAACCCGTTGACAATCAAGGATATAAGGTATAGACTGGCAATAGTTAAATAGTTATTATGCTAGAAAGAGTGGACTGAGCGCCACTCTTTCTTGTATGATAGGAGATTACTCCGAGCCCTCCGGGCAGGATCGCACTGCGGCGGAGAATCCTGCAGGCAGGATTCTTCTTGTGTGATATGGGAGGATTAGAAAGGAACAGGTGAGAGATGTCTAAGAGAGAGACATACGAGTCAAAGACAGAGACTCTGCTTGCCCCCATCGCGGCGGCAAACGGCGTGGAGATCTATGATGTGGAGTATGTGAAGGAAGGCGCGGACTGGTATCTGCGGGCATATATCGATAAGCCCGGAGGCGTGAACATACAGGACTGCGAGAATGTGAGCAGGGCGCTTTCGGACGCGCTGGACGCGGAGGACTTTATCGCGGATGCGTACATCCTTGAGGTGTCGAGCCCGGGGCTCGGCAGGACGCTGAAAAAGGATAAGCATCTTGAGAAGAGCATCGGAATGCAGGTGGAGCTAAAGACCTACAAGCCCATCGAAAAATGCAAGGACTTTTCGGGGGTACTGAAAAGCTACGATGCGGACACCGTTACCATAGAGACGGAAACAGGAGAACGGGTATTCGATAGAAGCGATGTTGCGCTGATCAGATTGGCGCTTGACTTTTAATAAAGAGAAAACAGGAGGATATAGGAAAATGAATAAGGAACTGATGGAGGCACTCGACATTCTGGAGAAGGAGAAGGAGATCAGCAAGGAGACGCTGTTTGAAGCGATCGAAAACTCCCTGATGACTGCCTGCAAGAACCATTTCGGCAAGGCGGACAACATCAAGGTGGAGATCGACAGAGACACCTGTGATTTCCTCTGCTATGCGGAGAAGGAGGTCGTGCCCACGAAAGAGGATGTGGAGGATGACTGCCTTCAGATTTCTTTGGAGGACGCGCAGGCAATCTCCTCCAAGGCAAAGGTGGGCGATGTGATCCATGTGGAGATCAAGTCAAAGGAGTTCGGCAGAATCGCAACCATGAATGCCAAGAACGTGATCCTGCAGAAGATCCGCGAGGAAGAGAGAAGCGTGATCTACAATCAGTATTATGAGAAGGAAAAGGATGTTGTGACCGGTGTGGTACAGCGCTATATCGGCAAGAACATCAGCATTAATCTGGGCAAGGCGGACGCCATGTTAAGCGAGAGCGAGCAGGTGAGGGGCGAAGTGTTCAGACCCACCGAGAGAATCAAGGTATATATCCTTGAGGTGAAGAATACGCCGAAGGGCCCCCGCATCAATGTGAGCCGCACACATCCGGAACTGGTAAAGAGACTGTTTGAATCGGAAGTGACCGAGATAAAGGACGGCACGGTCGAAATAAAGAGCATTGCCCGCGAGGCAGGCAGCCGTACCAAGATCGCTGTCTGGAGCAACAACCCCAACGTGGATGCGGTGGGCGCATGCGTAGGTATGAACGGCGCCAGAGTCAACGCGATCGTGGAGGAGCTGCGCGGCGAGAAGATCGATATCGTAAACTGGGATGAGAACCCCGGAAACCTGATCCAGAACGCACTTTCCCCCGCAAAGATCGTGGCGGTATTTGCAGATCCCGACGAGAAGACCGCAAAGGTTGTGGTTCCCGACTATCAGCTCTCCCTTGCAATCGGTAAGGAAGGACAGAATGCGAGACTGGCAGCGAGACTGACAGGCTACAAGATCGATATCAAGTCTGAGACCCAGGCGAAGGACGCTCCGGGATTCCGCTATGAGGATTATGTGGACGATTACGATGAGTATGAGGACGAGGACTACGAAGAGTATGCGGAGGACGGAGAAGGCCTGAACGAGGAGGGCGTGGATTCGGAGAATGAATAAAAAGATTCCCTTGAGACAATGCGTGGGCTGTGGGGCAATGAAGAGCAAAAAAGAAATGATGCGCGTGTTGAAAACCACGGAAAATGACATTGTTTTGGATATGACAGGTAAAAAGAACGGAAGGGGTGCATACCTTTGTAAGAGTGCCGACTGTCTGAGACTGGCGCGGAAGAACAGAGGGCTGGAGCGTTCCTTCAAAATGAGTATTCCGGATGAGGTTTACGGAGAGCTCGAGAGAGAGTTCTATGAGCCGCAGGATGGCGGTACGGAGGTCGGAGAGATTGAAGCAGAGTAAGATATATGGGCTCTTGGGTCTGGCAGCAAGGGGCAGAAACGTGGTGAGCGGAGAGTTTTCCGTGGAAAACGCCGTGAAGGACGGTTCCGCCATGCTGGTGATCGTAGCGCAGGATGCGTCTGACAACACAAGAAAGCTGTTTAAGGACAAATGCTCCTATTACGGCGTTCCGGTCTATCTTTACGGGACGAAGGAAGAACTGGGGCACTGCATCGGCAAGGAGATACGATCCTCTGTGGCTGTGCTGGAAGAGGGGCTTGCACGCACGATCGAAAAACATCTGGAAGAATTACAAAACTAGGAGGTAGTGAAAAGCATGGCGAAAATCAAGATACATGAGCTTGCAAAGGAATTGGACAGACAAAGCAAAGAGGTGATCGCCTTTTTGCAGGAGAAGGGCATAGAGGCAAAGGTTGCACAGAGTACCGTTGAGGAGGATGCGGCAGCACTTGTCAGAAAACATTTCGGCGGCGGATCAAAGGAGCAGGCCGAGGAAGAGGTCAAGGAAGTAAAGGAAACCAAGGAAGCTCCCAAGAGCGCACCGGAGCAGAAGGAGGCGCCGAAGGCTGAGGCTGCTGCGGCAGAGACAGCCGGAAAAGAAGATGCCGCAGGGGCTGAGGATGCACCCAAGAAGAAAAAGAAGATTATCTTCGTGAGCAATCCCCAGAACTCCAGAGCACCGGGACAGCAGGGCACAAGACCGCAGGGCGGTCAGAACAGACCCGCACAGGGGCAGAACAACAGACCGGGTCAGAACGGCAGACCGGGACAGGCGAACAGACCCGGACAGAACGGCAGACCGGGACAGAATGCGCCGGTGAGACCGATCAAACCGCTGACACCTCCCTCCCCTACACCCAGCGTGCAGATGGTGCCTTCACCGCAGCCCCAGAAGAAGCAGGAGGCTGTAAAACCGGCACAGGCAGAGAGACCCGCAGCGCCCGCACAGGCAGCGCCGGCAGCTCAGGGAAGCGCTCCGGCAAGAACGGAGAACAGACCGCCCAGAACGGACAGACCCGACAGGGACAGACAGGACAGGGCGCCCAGAACGGACAGACCGCAGGGCGGACAGGGATACGGACAGCAGAGAGGCGGATACCACAATCAGCAAAGGAGCGGGCAGACCGGTTCCGGTTATAATCAGACGAGAACAGGAGGCGAAAGACCTTCTTATGGCAGCAGTTACGGAAACAGAACGGACAGACCGCAGGGCGGTCAAAGAGGCGATCGCCGTCCGGATGGCGCAGGCAGAACGGGTTCTTACGGTTCTCAGGGCGGCTTCCGCGGTAATGGCGGCGGCGCAGGCGGTGAGAGGCCTTTTGGCGGTAATGGGCGCGATAACAGAGGCAATGGAGGGCAGAGAGATAACTTCAGAAAGCCGGGCCAGGGCAAGGGCTTTGTGGCAGACGCTCCTGCAAAGGATGCCGAGAAGCACAGAGATGAAGAAAAGCGCCGCATCAGTCAGGAGAAGGATAAGCGCTCACGCAAGGACTATATCTATGAGGAAGAGGATGCACAAGTAAAGAACAAGCCCGGCAGATTCATCAAGCCGGAAAAGAAGAAGGATGAGGCGGCAGAGGAAGTGATCAAGGTGATCGTGCTTCCCGAGACCATCACCATCAAGGATCTGGCAGACAAGATGAAGATTCAGTCCTCCGCCATTATCAAGAAGCTTTTCTTAGAGGGCAAGGTTGTGACCCTGAATCAGGAGATCTCCTACGAGGAGGCGGAAAACATCGCCATGGAGTACGACATCCTTTGCGAGAAGGAAGTCAAGGTGGATGTGATTGAGGAGCTTTTGAAGGAGGATGAGGAGCAGGAGGAAAATCTTGTTTCACGCCCGCCCGTTATCTGTGTCATGGGTCATGTTGACCATGGTAAGACATCCCTGCTTGATGCGATCCGTAAGACGAATGTGACGGACAGAGAGGCAGGCGGTATCACTCAGCATATTGGTGCGTACACGGTTTCCGTGGGCGACAGAAAGATCACCTTCCTCGATACGCCCGGACATGAAGCGTTTACCGCCATGCGTATGAGAGGTGCGAATGCAACGGACATTGCGATCCTTGTGGTGGCAGCCGATGACGGCGTGATGCCGCAGACGGTGGAGGCAATCAACCACGCCAAGGCGGCAGGCATCGAGATCATTGTGGCAGTCAACAAGATCGATAAGCCCAACGCAAATGTCGACAGGGTAAAGCAGGAGCTCACCGAGTATGAACTGATCCCGGTGGATTGGGGCGGAACCACAGAGTTCGTGCCCGTGTCCGCAAAGTCGGGAGAGGGAATTGAGGATCTGTTGGAGACCATTCTGCTGACCGCAGATATTCTGGAGCTCAAGGCAAATCCCAACAGACGCGCGAGAGGTTTGGTGATCGAGGCAGAGCTTGACAAGGGACGCGGCCCCGTGGCAACCGTACTGGTGCAGAAGGGTACGCTCCATGTGGGAGATTTCATTTCCGCGGGGGCAAGCCACGGCAAGGTACGTGCCATGATCGACGACAAGGGCAGACGCCTGAAGGAGGCAACGCCTTCCACACCTGTGGAAATTCTCGGATTGAGCGATGTGCCCAGCGCAGGCGAAGTATTCCTTGCCCATGAGAACGACAAGACGGCAAAATCCTTTGCCGAGACTTATCTGGCACAGAATAAGGAGAAGATGCTGGAGGAGACCAAGAGCAAGATGTCTCTGGACGATCTGTTCTCTCAGATTCAGGAGGGCAATCTGAAGGAGCTGAACCTGATCGTGAAGGCGGATGTGCAGGGAAGCGTGGAGGCGGTGAAACAGAGCCTGATGAAGCTGTCCAACGAGGAAGTGGTAGTAAAGTGTATTCACGGCGGCGTGGGCGCCATCAACGAGTCCGACGTTATGCTGGCAAGTGCTTCCTCCGCAATCATCATCGGCTTCAACGTGCGTCCTGACGCGACAGCAAAGGCTACGGCGGAGAGAGAGGGCGTGGATGTCCGTCTCTACAAGGTTATCTATCAGGCAATCGAGGATATCGAGGCAGCCATGAAGGGTATGCTGGATCCTGTGTTCGAGGAGAAGGTGATCGGCCATGCGGAGGTACGCCAGATTTTCAAGGCGTCCGCAGTGGGAAATATCGCCGGTTCCTATGTGCTTGACGGTGTGGTCCAGAGAGGAGACAAGGTGCGCATCACCCGCGAGGGCGAGCAGATCTACGAGGGTGCGCTGGCGTCCTTAAAGCGTTTCAAGGATGATGTAAAGGAAGTAAAGGCAGGCTTTGAGTGCGGTCTTGTATTCGAGGGCTTTGACCAGATGCAGGAGCTTGATATTGTAGAGGCTTATATCATGGTCGAGGTGCCCAGATAGAAAGTAAAAGAATGGAGTCGGCATGAGAAAAAACAGTGTAAAAAATACCCGTATCAACGGGGAAGTTCAGCGGGTTCTGGCAGAAATCATCCGGGGAGAGATCAAGGATCCCCGGATCAGCCCGCTCACCAGTGTGGTGGCGGTGGAGGTTGCGCCGGATTTAAAGACCTGTAAGGCGTGGATCAGCGTCTACGGGGACGAGAAGGCAAGAGAGGACACCTACAAGGGGCTGCGCAGCGCGGAGGGCTATATCAAGAACCAGCTTGCGCGCACCATCAATCTCCGCAACACGCCGGACATCACGTTTATCATGGATCAATCCATCGAATATGGTGTAAATATGTCAAAGAAGATCGATGAGGTCATCAAAGGAGATCAGGAATGAATTTGTTGACGGAGTGCCAAGGCGCGGGCAGAATCGGCATCAGTGCGCACATCAGACCGGACGGGGATGCCATCGGCTCCTCCATGGCGCTGTATCTGTATTTAAAGAAGGCGCTGCCGCAGGCTAAGATCAAGGTTTATCTGGAAAGCCTGCCGGACTGCTTCGGGCATCTGAAACATTTGGACGAAGTGGACTGTGTGTATGCGGACGAGGAAGCCTTCGATGTGTTCTTTGCGCTGGATACGGCGGCGGACAGACTGGGAAAGGCACAGCCTTTTTTCGAGGGAAGCCGTAAGAAAATCAATATCGACCATCACATCAGCAACAAGAACGGCTGCGGTGATGTGAACGTGGTGGAGCCTTTTGCCAGCTCAACGGCGGAGGTTCTGTACGGGCTTTTCGAGGAGGAGCGTCTGGACGAGGAGATCGCGGTGGCGCTCTACACCGGAATTATCCATGACAGCGGTGTGTTCCAGTATTCCAACACAACACCCCGCACCATGGAGATCGGGGCAAAGCTGTTGCGCTACGGGTTTCCCTTCTCAAAGATCATAGAGGAAAGCTTCTATCAGAAAACCTATCTGCAGACACAGATCCTCGGCAGAGCGCTCATGGAGAGCGTCCGTTTCATGGACGGCAGGTGTATCGTGAGCTGCGTGGACCGCAAGATGATGAAGTTCTATGATGTGGTTCCCTCCGATCTGGACGGGATCGTCAATCAGCTCCGCAATATCAAGGGGATCGATTGCGCGATCTTTATGTACGAGATCGGCGTGCAGGAATACAAGGTGAGCATGCGTTCCAACGAGAAGGTGGATGTGGCAAAGGTAGCCTCCTTTTTCGGAGGCGGAGGACATGTCCGTGCGGCGGGCTGCACCATGTCGGGAAACATGCATGATGTGATCAACAACCTGTCCCTACATATTGAACAGCAGTTGAAGGAACAGGAAGATGTATAACGGAATCATTAACATTTATAAAGAAAAAGGATATACCTCGCATGATGTAGTAGCAAAAATGCGGGGTATTCTCAAACAGAGAAAAATTGGACACACCGGCACGCTGGATCCGGAGGCGGAGGGCGTGCTGCCTGTATGTCTGGGCAGCGGCACGAAGCTGTGCGATATGCTGACGGACAGGGACAAGGAGTATGAGGCGGTTCTGCGCCTCGGCGTTGTGACGGACACGCAGGATATGACGGGAAGCATCCTGAAGGAGAGCCCCGTGGAGGTGTCCGAGCAGGAAATCCGGGAGATCATCGAAGGGTTTGTGGGGGAGTATGACCAGATTCCGCCCATGTATTCCGCCCTGAAGGTGGGCGGAAAGAAGCTCTGCGATCTGGCAAGGGAAGGGCGGGAGATCGAGAGAAAGCCCAGAAGGATCACCTTCCATGAGATTGAAGTAAAGAGTGTGGAGCTTCCCTTTGTGTCCCTCAGGGTATCCTGCTCCAAGGGAACCTATATCCGGACGCTCTGCCACGACATCGGGGAGAAGGCGGGCTGCGGCGGCGCCATGGTCTCGCTGAAAAGAACCAGATCCGGCAGCTTCCGTGTGGCGGATTCCATCACACTGGACGAGCTTACCGCACTGAGAGATGCGGGGAAGGTGGAGACGGTGCTGATCCCGGTGGAGGAAATGTTCCCCAATCTTGCGGCGGTGCATGTGCAGCCGGCGTTTCGCAAGCTGCTTGTAAACGGAAATGCCTTTCTGCCGGAGCACATTATGGAGCGCCGCAGATACGGCGACGGCGAGGAGGTCTGCGTCTATGATGACGAGGGCACATTCTTCGGCGTGTATGTGTTTGAGGAGGCGCGCAGGAGCTTCCGCCCCGTAAAGATGTTTTTTGCTTCGTAGGGAGGACAGAAATGGAGATTATAACCGGGACGACCGATTTTTATATCAACGAGGACACGGCGGTTGCCATCGGAAAATTTGACGGCGTACATGTGGGACACAGGCGGCTTTTGGAGGAGATCTTAGTCCAGAAGACGCGCGGCCGCAAGGCGTGTGTGTTTACCTTTGCCCCGCCTGCCGGGGTGTTCTTCGGCGGCGAGGGGGAGAAGGTGCTGACGACCAGAGCGGAAAAGCGGCGGATCTTTGAGATGCTGGGAGTGGATATTCTGGTGGAGTTTCCGTTAAATGAAAAGACGGCGGCAATCACACCGAGGGACTTCGTGAAGGACATCCTGTGGAACAGAATGAGCGCCTCCTTTGTGGCGGCGGGAACGGATCTTTCCTTCGGCGCAAGGGGCGCAGGGAACGCGGCGCTGCTTCAGTCCATGGCGGCAACCGTCGGCATGGAGGTCTGCCTGATCGACAAGATCTCGGTGGACGGAAAGGTGGTCAGCTCCACACTGGTGCGGGAGGCGGTGGAGCAGGGCAATCTGTGCCTTGCGGAGAAGCTCCTCGGAGCCCCCTATCTGTTGTCGGGCGAGGTGTGCCACGGCAACCATCTGGGACATTCCCTGGGGATGCCCACCCTGAACGTGATCTGGCCGGGGGAGAAGCTGGCACCGCCAAACGGCGTCTATTTTTCCGGGGCGGTGGTGGACGGAAAGTATTACCGCGGCATCAGCAATATCGGCTGCAAGCCCACCGTTGAGGAAGCGAAAAAACAGCTCACGGCGGAGACCTATCTGTACGATTACGGACAGGAGGCTTACGGCAGGGAGGTCGAGGTGTTCTTCTATGCTTTTCGCAGACCGGAGCGGCAGTTTGAAAGTCTGGAAGCCTTGCAGGCGCAGCTTGCCGAGGACAAGGAGGCGGGAGCCGCCTTTCACCGTTAGATTTTTCAGGAAATATCTGGAAAGTATTGACATTGTAGAACTCATGCGCGTATAATCGATTTGTAACATTTTTGTAACAAATAGAGAAAAGAGGAACCATGAACAGAAACAAAAGACTGGTACGTGTTTTGAGTATATGTATGACAGGAATCATGCTTGCAGGCTCCGCAGCGGGAAGCGCTTCCGTGACGGTGTCCGCCGCAGAGGGCGGATCCCTGAGCGAGGTGACGCCTTGCGCGGGTGTGGCAAGCCTTTTTAATATGGATCTTGATGAACAGTCGTGTCTTGCTGCAGCACAGTCTGCGGAGGGTGCACTGTGGGGTTATACCAATCTGGGTATCGCGGATGTGGAGAGCGGGAACCTGAACGTGAGGGAAAAGCCGAGCACGGACGGCAAACTGGTGGGAAAGATGCCGAAGGGCGCTGCCTGTGAGGTGCTGGAGTTCACGGAGGACGGCGGATGGGCGCATATCGTCTCCGGTGAGGTGGACGGCTATGTGAGCACGGACTATCTCTACACGGGCGCGGACGCAGGAATGCGGGCGCTGGAGCTGATCCAGACGGTGGCGGTGGTCAATGCGGACGCCCTGAAGGTGAGGGACGGCGCAGGAGTGGACAGCGCGGTACTGACACAGGTTCCCAAGGGAGAGGAGCTTGAGGTCGTGGAAGTGCTGGACGGCTGGGTGAAGGTCTCCATCGACGGGGAGGATGCCTATGTGTCCGCTGAGTATGTGACGGTGGAGGAAAAGCTGGAAACAGCGATTACCATGAGTGAGCTGCGCTACGGACAGGGTGTGTCCGATCTGCGCGTGGATATTGTAGAGTATGCGAAGCAGTTTTTGGGAAATCCTTATGTCTGGGGCGGCACCAGCCTGACCAAGGGCGCGGATTGCTCGGGATTTGTGCTTGCCGTATATAAGCATTTCGGCATTACGGTGTCCCATTCCTCCAGAGCGCAGGCGAAGGAGGGAACCAAGATTTCCGCTTCCGATCTGCAGCCGGGCGATCTGATCTTTTATGCAAACAGCTCCGGCACGATCAACCATGTTGCCATGTATATCGGCGGCGGCAAGGTGATCCACGCCAGCAGCCCCAAGACGGGAATCAAGATTTCCAATTACAAGTATCGTACACCGGTGAAATACGTGAGCATCATCAAGGACTGACAACAGGGAACGGAGAAGAAAGTGGAGCAGGAACAAGGCGGATTTATTCATTTGAATGAACAGATAAGGACGGAGGTGGAGGAGACGATGCCCCCGGAGGAGGAGATGCAGGATCTGGCGGAGTTTTTCCGGGTGTTCGGGGATCCAACCCGATTGAAGATACTGTATGTGCTGAAATACTCCGAGATGTGTGTGCTCGATATCGCCAACCTGTTAGGAATGACGCAGTCGGCAATCTCCCATCAGCTCAGGGTTTTAAAGCAGATGGATCTGGTGAAGAACAGACGCGACGGCAAGACCATTTTCTATTCGCTTGCAGACAGCCATATCGTCACCATCCTAAGTCAGGGTCTCGATCATATCGAAGAATAAGCATTGTGGCATAAATAATGGGCATATATCAAGGGAGCTTCCCTCGGATATATGCCCGTTTTTGTATCAGGATAATTCCATGTCGTTTTACTTCTTATACAGGATCCGCACGGAGTTTAAGATACACAGCATGGCAACTCCGGTGTCGGCGAATACGGCAAGCCACATGGAGGCGATGCCCGCAAGGCCGAGGATCATAACCAGTGCCTTTACTGTCAGGGCAAAGATCACGTTCTGCTTGGAGATGCGGTCGGTTGCCCGTGCAATCCGGATGGAAGCGGGGATGCAGGACATGTTGGAGTTTAAAAATACCACATCCGCAGCCTCGATGGCGGCGTCCGCACCGCTTCCCATGGCAGCGCCCACATCAGCGCCGGCAAGTACGGGTGCGTCGTTGATACCGTCGCCCACGAACATAACTGCGCCGTGCGCATCACGGATCTCAGAGAGCTTGTTTAACTTATCCTGAGGCAGGAGCTTTGCATGTACCTCGTCGATGCCGGTCTCCCGGGCAACGGACTGTGCGCTTTCCTCCGCATCGCCGGTGAGCATGGCGGTGACAAGTCCTTCCTTCTTCAGAGCGTAGATTGCTTCCGAAGCCTCAGGCTTGATGGTGTCTGCGATAACCAGATAACCGATCAGCCTGCCGTCCTTTGCAAGCAGAACCTCCGTGCCGTAGGAGACGGGAGTGTAGGCGGCTGTGTCGACCTTGCGGTCTTCCATCAGCTTGCGGTTGCCGCAGAGGATTGTACCCTCATCGGTCTCCGCCTGAATACCATGTCCCGAGATCTCCTGAATGGAGTTGTTCTTGTTTACCGCGATACCCCTTGCAGCGGCAGCCTCACAGATGCTCAGTGCTATGGGATGGGTGGAAGCGGATTCACAGGATGCCGCCAGTGAGAGCAGCTTGTCCTCGGAGATGGATTCATCCAGGGAAACCACCTGCTGTACCACAAAATTTCCCTTTGTGATGGTGCCGGTTTTATCCATAACGATGGTTTTTACATTCTTAAGGGCTTCCAGTGCAACGCCGCCCTTAAAGAGGATACCCTGCTTGGAGCCTGCTCCGATGCCGGAGAAGAAGGCAAGAGGTACGGAAAGTACCAGTGCGCAGGGGCAGCTGATTACAAGGAATGTCAGTGCTGTGTAGACCCATTTATGCCACTCGCCCGTGATTAAGGAAGGGATGATTGCGGTGCAGAGCGCCAACAGTACCACGAACGGCGTGTAAACTCTGGAGAACCGGGTAATGAAACGATCAATCTTGGGTTTGCTTGCCGCCGCGTTTTCCACGGAATCCAGAATACGGGTCACCATGGATTCGGAGAGCGGTTTTTCCACCTTCATCCAGACGGCGCCGTTTATGTTCATACAGCCGGAGAGAATCTGGCTGCCCGCCTTTACGCTGACGGGAACAGGCTCGCCGGTCACAGGGGAGGTATCGATGCGGCTCTCGCCCTCGGTGATGACGCCGTCGAGCGGCACGCGGTCGCCGGGGCGAACCAGAACAATGTCCCCCACCTTGGCATCCCCTGCGGGAATCACTTTGACTTCGCCGTCCTGTACCAGATTGACGGTCTCGGGACGGAGATCCAGTGCATCCATGATCTGGCTGCGGCTCTTTGCAACAGCCTTCTCTTCAAACCATTCACCGATACGGTAGAAGAGCATAACGCCGACGGCTTCCGCATAGTTCTGAACCGCGAGAGCACCGATGGTTGCGATGCTCATCAGGAAATTCTCGTCGAATACATTTCCTTTAAAAATATTGCGGATTGCCGTAATCACGATCTCAAGTCCCAATATCAGGTACGCAATCACAAACAGGGCGATGGAGACAACGGGGAAGTAATTCTCCGTGATTTTTCCGGCAATTAAGAGCGCCGCGCCCGCAAGGATGCAGATCACATCCTTCCTGCTGTCGCCATCCTCCTCACCGGAGGGCTTCTTTGCCATATCCTCACGCAGGGTGACGGTGGAGTCCGGCTCGATGGAGGTGCAGGCCTCTTTGATCATGGGAAGCAGAGCGTCCTGATCCTTGGCGGCAATGCGGAGCTGCTTGGTTGCAAACGTGATGGTGGCGTACTCCACACCGGGGAGCGCCTGAATCTTGCGCTCAATCTTGGCAGCGCAGTTTGCACAGTCCAAATTGTTGATGATGTAGACCCGCATGGGGGATTTCGTCACCGGAATCGGTGCCTCCGCAGCCTCCTCATGGTGGTGGTGATGCTCATGCTCGTGTCCGCAGCAGCAATCGTCGTCATCATCATCGTCGTGATGGTGGTGATGCTCGTGCTCATGCTCGTGGTCGTGCCCGCAGCAGCAATCGTCGTCATCGTCCTCGTCGTGGTGGTGATGATGATGTTCATGCTCATGCTCGTGGTCGTGATGCTCCTCGTGGTGGTGCTCATGCTCATGCCCGCAGCAGCACTCTTTTTCTTCTTCTAATTCCAATTTCTCTTCACTCATAGCGGAATCCTTTCTTTTAGGTATTAATAGTATAGGATAAGTGGTGTATAATATTAGTGTTAACTTTCCAAATGAACGTATGAATAACTGTTCATATGTATATATAAGCACAAATTACAGGCACTGTCAATAGACATATGCACAAAAATGCTCTGATTTTGGTTATGCGCAAAAGACATGCGCGGAAATGAGGGAAAAAATGGGAAAAGCAGAAAATAAAAAGAATGATATGCTCACGGGGCGCACGGGCACGGCGCTGTTGTTTTTTGCATTACCCATGATTCTGGGCAATCTGTTCCAGCAATTTTACAATATGGCGGATTCCGTGATCGTGGGAAAGTATGTGGGGGAGGATGCGCTTGCGGCGGTGGGAGCATCCTATTCCCTGACTACCGTATTCATTATGGTTGCCATCGGCGGCGGGATCGGCGCCTCCGTGCTGACAAGCCAGTATCTTGGGGCGGGGGAGATTGCCGAGATGAAAACCAGCGTATACACGGCGTTAATCAACTTCTTTGTACTCAGCGTACTGCTTGCGGTGGGAGGGCTTTTTTTCCATCGGGGCATTCTGGTGGCGTTAAAAACACCGGAGAATATTCTGGATGCGGCGGCCCGCTATCTGCAAATTTATTTCTGCGGGCTCCCTTTCCTCTTTATGTATAATATCTTATCCGCCATGTTCAATGCGCTGGGAAAGTCGCGTATTCCGCTGTATCTGCTTCTGTTTTCCTCACTGCTCAATGTGGGGCTTGATTTGTATACGGTCTGCGTCCTACAAATGGGCGTGACGGGGGTTGCGGTGGCAACGGTGGCAGCGCAGGGGCTGTCGGCGGTGATATCCTTCTGTATCCTCATGGGACTTCTGCACCGCTACGACAGCAAAGGCAAAAGAGCGTCCCTGTACCGGGTGCAGATGCTCATACGGGGAACCGGAATTGCAATTCCCTCCATTGTGCAGCAGTCCATCGTCAGCATCGGTATGTTGTTGGTGCAGTCGGTGGTGAACGGCTTCGGCTCCTCGGTTCTGGCAGGGTATTCTGCGGGCTCCCGGGTGGAATCTATCTGCGTGGTGCCCATGATCGCCACCGGAAATGCGGTATCCACCTTCACGGCGCAGAATCTGGGCGCGGGACAGAAGGAAAGGGTAAAAAAAGGCTACCACGCAGGGCTTTGCATGGTAGCGGTATTTGCGGTGATTCTGTTTCTTTCGTTACAGATCTTCCATGAGAGCGCCATACGAGCCTTCCTGAACGAGGACAGCGGAGCGGCGGCGCTTGGCACCGGCGCGGATTATCTCTTTTTCCTCAGCTTTTTCTTTGTGCTGATCGGCTGTAAGGCGGTGACGGACGGCGTCTTACGAGGCGCCGGCGATGTAAATGTGTATATGGCTGCTAATCTGGCAAATCTGGCGATCCGGGTGGCTTTCGCCAACCTTGGCGCGCCTGTGTTTGGCGTGCAGGCGGTGTGGTGGGCGGTTCCCATCGGCTGGGCGGTCAATTTCGGCATATCCTATATCTGGTACCGCACCGGACATTGGAGCCGCAGACAGGTGATCTGACACGGGATTATTTGGCGTACTTGAAAGCCGCTTCTTTTGCCGCGTCGAAGGTGCCCACGTTCACCGGACCGCTCACGGGAGTCCGGTAGAGGGGAGCATCCGACCCGAATGCGCTGAAATATACATAGCGCGAGGTGGCACAGATATGGGTGAAATTTCCCTCCATGACGATCTCCACATTCTGTCCGTCCGTCGTCATGCGCTTCAAGGCAGGTTCGGAAGCAGAGTTTTTCTGATAGTAGAGATAGCCGCCTGCCAGATTGAAGCAGTCCACCCTGTCATGGGTCAGGACCTCCACACGATCTTCAGAGAGGGAGTAGCGGCAAAGCCGGTAGTCGGAGGCAACATCCAGATAGTACACAAATCCGTTGTCATAGACGGGATACCAGAGATTTCCCTCCCACACGACGCTCTCGCTGCCGGTGGAGGTATCGTAGCGGCAGAGATAGTGATTGCTCTCCGTACCGTTGTAGTATACGGTTCCGTCCGCCTGCGCACAGGCAAAATTGCGGCTCTTTGCGGCGAGCAGCACCTTGTCGCTCTTGTCCGTCCGGATCCGGTAGAACAGCGGACCGGAAGCGTCTGAGGTGAGGTAATAGAGCTCATTGCCGATCAACTGCACGTTAAAGATAAGATCCTCCGAGAGACAGACCGTATCGCCGCCCTTTAAGGTGCAGCGGTAAAGCCCGTTTATGTTGCGCAGATACCCCAGTCCGGCACCGCCGCCGGAGCCCTGCTGGTAGTAGAAGAGATAGCGTCCGCCGGCATTGATGTTTGAGACATTGCCGGATTTTATTTTCTTGAGCTGTGTCTCGTCCGGCAGCATGGAATAAAGTGATCCGCCGTCGTAGGGGTTGGAAAAGTATACAACACCGTTATATTCGCAGAACATGCCGTTGTTGTTGGCGTTTCCCGCCGTGTTGCCCACCGTGCCCGCGGGAACGGGCTTCACCCTTTTTGAAAGGAAGGAAAGCACGATAACAAGGATCAGTGAAAAGGCAATGAAAATCGCCGCAATTACGGTACGTCGGTTCTTTTTCATGGGAATCCTCCTTTGTGGAAAATTACACTTTTATTATAGACGCTGTAAGACTTGCTATCAAGTGGGACTTGTTATAAAATAGGAAAATAAATAAAGAAGGCACGAAGGAGACGCGGATGGATTTAACAGAGTTGAGAGAACGGATCGATGAGATAGATGCGCAGATCGTGAGACTGTATGAGCAGCGGATGGAGGTCTGCAGGGATGTGGCGGAGTACAAGCTCGGAACCGGACGCAAGGTGTTTGACAGCAAGCGCGAGGCGGAGAAGATTGAGAAAGTAAAGGCAATGACGCACAATGAGTTCAACAGCCAGGGTGTGGAGGAGCTGTTTGAACAGTTGATGAGCATGAGCCGGAAGCTGCAGTACCGGATGATTGCGGAGAAGGAGGGAATGGGGAGACTGCCCTTTATCGGCGTGGAGCATTTTGACACTGCCAATGCAAGGGTGGTGTTTCAGGGGAGCGAGGGCTCCTATTCCCAGGAGGCGATGTTCCGTTTTTTCGGGGAGCAGGTGAACAGCATCCATGTAGACACCTTCCGGGATGCCATGAGCGCCATCGATGAGGGCAGGGCGGATTACGCCGTGCTTCCCATAGAAAATTCCACCGCGGGCATTGTCAGCGAAATCTATGATCTTCTGGTGGAATATGAAAATTATATTGTGGCGGAGCAGATCCTGAAAATCGAGCATTGCCTGCTCGCACTTCCCGGTGCAAAAAAGGAGGATATCACGCGCGTGTACTCCCATCCCCAGTCGCTCATGCAGTGTGCCAGATACCTTCAGGGAACCGAGTGGCAGCAGATCAGTATGAAGAACAATGCCTTCGCTGCCGAGAAGGTTGCGCGGGAGAAGGACAAAACACAGGCAGCCATCGCGGGAGAACATGCAGCGGCGGCATACGGACTGACGGTTTTGGAGAGAGAAATCAATCAGTCGGACACCAACTCCACCCGGTTTATTATCGTGACAAACCAGAAAATATTTAAAAAGGACGCGGGGAAGATCAGCCTCTGCTTTGAGATTCCTCACAGAAGCGGATCCCTTTACCATATTCTGTCCCATTTCATTTACAACGGACTGAATATGACCAAGATTGAGAGCCGTCCCATTGAGGATCGAAACTGGGAGTACCGTTTCTTTATCGATTTTGAGGGAAATCTGGCGGACAGCGCCGTGAAGAATGCGCTGCGTGGACTGCGTGAGGAGACGCGGAACATGAAGATTCTGGGAAATTACTGAGAGGCTTGATGGGATATGAGAGAACAGGAATTGATCGTATATCGCAATTTTGAGGACGGCGGGCTTCTTCGTGACATGGTGTTTTTAATGGAACACTACGAGGATTCCGGGTGTGATACGGCAGATATGACGGCGCTTTTATATGACTGCATCTACCGTCTGATTGAACTGGCGGGCAGCCATGGGTTTCATGGGGATTTGTGGCACTGTTATCTTGCAAATCTTCTTGTGGGCAACGAGAATAGTTACAGCATGGCGTGTGAGATAAGAGGCACCGTGGAGGGAACCATCAATCAGGCTGCTCTGCACGACATTGCCATATTCAAGGAGTTCTACGATTTTGACTTCGGGGCAGTGGCAGAACATCTCGGCGTGCCGGAATATGAACTGATCCGGGATTACCGGGTGAGCAGCAGGGAGAGCAAGGTGTATAACCGGAGAATCTGCGGGCGGATCTGCGAGCTGGCGGAGCGCTTTCAGGCAGATCATTCTCCCGAGGAGATGAAGGCTACCCTGACGGAATTCTACAAGGATTACGGCGTGGGCAAATTCGGTCTCCATAAGGCGTTCCGCATTGCACACGGGGAGAAGGGTGTGGAGGTGGAGCCAATCCTGAACATTGCCCATGTAAAACTCTCCGATCTGGTGGGCTACGAGGTGGCAAAGCAGAAGCTTGTGGAAAACACGGAGGCCTTTGTGAGCGGGAGAAAGGCGAACAACTGCCTGCTGTACGGGGATGCCGGAACGGGCAAGTCCTCCAGCATCAAAGGCATTGTCAATGAATATTATGACAGAGGACTTCGGATCATTGAGGTCTACAAGCATCAGTTTCAGGATCTGAATGATGTGATCGCCCGGATCAAGAACCGCAACTACAAGTTCATCCTTTACATGGATGACCTAAGCTTTGAGGAGTTTGAGATCGAATACAAATATTTGAAGGCGGTGATCGAGGGCGGCCTGGAGAAGAAACCGGACAACGTGCTAATCTACGCCACCTCCAACAGGCGGCATCTGGTCAGGGAAAAATTCAGCGACAAGGAGGAGCGCGAGGATGATTTGCACAAGGGGGATACGGTGGCGGAGAAGCTGTCCTTGGTGTCCAGATTCGGTGTGACGATCTATTTTGGCGCGCCGGATCAAAAGCAGTTTAGGGAGATCGTGACCGCGCTGGCGGAACGAAACGGTATCAGGATGGAGGAGCAGCAGCTTCTGCTTGAGGCGAACCGGTGGGAGCTTTCCCATGGCGGACTTTCCGGCAGGACGGCGCAGCAGTTTATTGATTATCTGTCAGGCAGCAGGCTTGCGGATGAGGAAAGGGAATCGGTATGAAAACGTTTGCGGCGATTGATGTGGGATCTTATGAACTGTCCATGAAGATCTTTGCATTTTCGGGAAAAAATAAAATGAAGCAGGTCGACCACATACGGCACCGGATCGATCTGGGAACGGAGACTTACTCCACGGGAAAATTGAGCTATGAGAAGGTGGAGGAGCTCTGTCGGGTATTGAAGGAATACCGGGACATCATGGAGTCCTACCGGGTGGACGACTACAAGGCATACGGAACCAGCGCCATACGGGAGATGGAGAACACGGACATCGTCCTGGATCAGATCGAGCAGAGAACGGGGATCAGGATCGATGTCCTGAGTAACTCCGAGCAGCGTTTTCTGGATTACAAGGCGATTGCGTCCAGAGGAGAGGAATTTGACCGCATGCTGGAAAAGGGAACCGCCATCGTGGATATCGGTGGCGGCAGCATCCAGATTTCCCTCTTTGACAAGGGCAGGCTGACCACCACGCAGAACCTGCGGCTCGGTGTGCTACGTCTGCGGGAGAGACTGGGGCGCATCAATGCGCGGACGATGCAGCTTGAGGATATCTTAAATGAGATCGATGACGCGCAGCTTTCGGTTTTAAACAAATTTTACTTGAAAGATACGCAGATTGACCATATTATTCTGGTGGACGATTATCTGTCTCTGTGGATGCAGCAGAACGCCGCCTATGTGACATCGGAGGAGTATGCGCGGTTCATGGAAACCCTGAGGGAGAAGGGGCGCAGCGAGATTGCCCTGCAGCTTGGAGTGACGGAGGATAATGTGGCGCTCATGTTCATTTCCGCGGTGTTGGTGAACCGCCTGATCGCCATGACGGGCGCCAGCATGCTGTGGGCGCCGGGGGCAACCCTCTGTGACGGTATTGCCTACGAGTACGCCGAGCAGCAGAAAATGATGATCAGTGAGCATGATTTTGAGAAGGACATTCTGGACTGTGCGCTGAACATCAGCAAGCGGTACATGGGAAGCAGGCGTCGCGCGGAGACGCTTGAGAGTCTTACCATGACCATATTTGACAGCCTGAAGCGGCTGCACGGACTGGGGGCGCGGGAGCGGCTCTATCTGCAGATTGCGGCAATCCTGCACGACTGCGGAAAGTACATCAGTCTGGTCAATCTGGGGGAATGTTCCTACCATATTATCATGTCCACGGAAATTATCGGGCTCTCCCATATGGAGCGGGAGCTGGTGGCGGATGTGGTGCGCTTCAACCATGACGATTTCCAATACTATGAGGAATTGAACCGGAACTCCTCGTTGGATAAGCGTGCGTATCTGACCATGGCGAAGCTGACGGCGATACTGCGGATTGCAAACGGGCTTGACCGGAGCCACAAACAGAAATTCAAGAATGTAAAGGCTGTGCTGAAGGAGCGGGAGCTGGTTCTGACGGTGGACACCAAGGAGGATATCACGTTGGAGCGCGGGCTTTTCGATGAGCGGGCGCAGTTTTTTGAAGAGGTATTCAATGTGCAGCCGGTGATCCGGCAGAAGCGGAGCAACTGACGCACGGTATAGAATGGCACCGTTTCGGAATGGAGGAAATATGGCAGAGAAGAAAACAGATTATAAAAATCCCGACTATTATACCAACAGGGAAATGAGTTGGGTGCTCTTCGACCACAGAGTGTTGTCGGAAGCCCGTGACAAGACCATCCCCCTGTTTGAACGGCTGAAGTTTCTGAGCATTACCGCGTCCAATCTGGATGAGTTCTTTATGGTGCGGATCGCGTCCCTGAAGGACATGGTGAACGCAGGGTACAAAAAGAAGGATCTTGCGGGTCTGACGGCGGAGGAACAGCTTGAGAGGCTGGATGTGCAGATCCATGAACTTGTGGAGCTGCAATATTCTACCTACAACCGCTCCCTGCTGCCGTTATTGTCCCAGAATGGACTGACGGTGGTAAAGACCCACGAACAGTTGAATGAGGAGGAGGCGGCTTTTGCAGACCGCTTTTTTGAAAACGAGGTCTATCCGGTGCTGACGCCCATGGCGGTGGACTCTTCAAGACCCTTCCCCCTGATCCGCAACAAGTCCTTAAATCTGGGGGCGCTGGTCTCCAAGAAGGCGGGGGACGACGAGCTGGAATTTGCAACGGTGCAAGTGCCCAGCGTGCTGCCCCGTATTGTGGAGCTTCCCGCAAACGGGAAGGAGCGCAAGGTGATCCTGCTTGAGGAGATCATAGAGCGGAATATCCACAAGCTGTTTTTGAATTACGATATCGTGTGCGTGCATCCGTTCCGTATTATGAGAAATGCGGATCTGACCATAGAGGAGGACGAGGCGGAGGATCTGCTCAAGGAGATCGAGAAGCAGTTAAAGAAAAGACAGTGGGGAGAGGCAATCCGTCTGGAGGTGGAGGACGGCGTCGACAAGCGACTTTTGAGGGTGCTTAAGAAGGAGCTTTCCATCGGTTCCGAGGCGGTATACTTTATCGACGGCCCTCTGGATCTGACTTTCCTGATGAAGATGTACGGGCTGGAGGGCTTTGACCATCTGAAAGCCAAAAAGTATACGCCCCAGCCGGTACCGCAGCTTCCTGCGGGGGAGGACATTTTTGCTGCCATCCGTAAGGGCGATATCCTGCTGCACCATCCGTACCAGACCTTTACGCCGGTGGTGGATTTTATCAGACAGGCGGCGAGGGATCCCGAGGTGCTTGCAATCAAACAGACCCTGTACCGCGTCAGCGGAAATTCTCCCATTATCGCAGCGCTGGCGCAGGCGGCGGAGAACGGCAAGCAGGTGTCCGTACTGGTGGAGCTGAAAGCCCGTTTTGACGAGGAAAACAATATCGTGTGGGCGAGAATGCTGGAGAAGGCGGGCTGCCACGTTATTTACGGTCTTGTGGGACTTAAGACGCACAGCAAGATCACGCTGGTGGTCAGACGGGAGGAGGACGGCATCCGCAGATATGTCCATCTGGCAACGGGAAATTACAATGATGCCACCGCAAAGCTCTATACGGATGTGGGCATGCTGACCTGCTCCGAGCAGATCGGCGAGGACGCAACGGCGGTGTTCAATATGCTGTCCGGTTACTCGGAGCCCCTCCACTGGAACAAACTGGCGCTTGCCCCCCTGTGGCTGAAGGATAAGTTCTTGTTCCTGATCCGCAGGGAGAGGGATGCGGCGCTTGTGGGAAAGCCCGCGCACATTATAGCGAAGATGAATTCCCTCTGCGACAAGGACATTATAGCGGCGCTCTATGAGGCAAGTGCCGCAGGCGTAGTGATCGAGCTGATCGTGAGAGGAATCTGTTGCCTCAAAGTGGGGATTCCCGGAATCAGCGAAAATATTTCGGTGCGTTCCATTGTGGGAAATTTCCTGGAGCACAGCCGCATCTTTTACTTTGAGAACGACGGCGCACCGGAGATCTACTGTTCCAGTGCCGACTGGATGCCGCGAAATCTGGAGCGGCGTGTGGAGATCCTGTTCCCCGTTGAGAAGGAGGAACTGAAGGAGGAGCTTCTGCACATTTTAAAGAATCAGTTGCGCGATACGGTCAAGGCACATCTGCTCACGCCGGAGGGCAGCTACGAGAAGGTGGACAGGAGAGGAAAGGAAACCTTCAATTCTCAGGAGGCTTTCTGCGAGGAAGCGGTGAAGCTTGCGGCGGAGAGCAAGGAAGAGGAAAAGAGCAGAGTATTTATACCGGAGATACACCATGAATAACAGGATTATTTTGGCCAGCGGCTCCCCCAGACGGAAGGAACTGCTGGCACAGATCGGAATGGATTTTATCGTATGCAAGAGCACCTGCGAGGAGATCCTAAAAAGTACCGTGCCGGAGGAGATTGTGTGCGAGCTCTCAGCGCAGAAGGCGGAGGATGTTTTCTACGGCATCCGTGAGGGAAGATTTCAGGTTTCCGAAGCGTACCGGGGCGCGACAGTGTTGGGCGCCGACACGGTGGTTGCCCGCGACGGAAGGGTTCTGGGAAAACCGAAATCCGAGGAGGATGCGGCGAGTATGCTGTCCATGCTTGCGGGCAGAGCCCACAACGTTTACACCGGCGTGACCCTGTTAAGGCAGGGCAGGGAGGGGATCCTGAAACGTACTTTCTTTGAGAGGACGGAGGTGGTCTGCTACCCTGTGAGCGAGCAGGAGATCAGGCGCTACGTCGCCACAGGGGAGCCCATGGACAAGGCGGGAGCCTACGGCATACAGGGGCGCTTCGCGGCGTTTATCAAGGAGATCCGGGGAGATTACAACAATGTGGTTGGACTGCCCGTGGGCAGGGCCTATCAGGAGATGAAAGGATGGACAGAGGAATGAAAAAAGCGGTGGTTTTTGATCTGGACGGAACGCTGACCAACACACTGGCGTCCATTAAAAAGAGCGCCGATCTGGCGGTGGGAAAATTTGGCTTCGGCCCGTTTTCGGAGGATCAGTACCGGTATTTTGTGGGGGAAGGCGCAGCAGTGCTGATCGAGAGATGCCTTGAGGCGGGAGGAGACACGGAGCATGTCTATTTTGACCGCGCTTTTGAGGAATACAAAAAGACCTTTGAAGAATACTGTATGTATCAGGTAAAGCCTTATGATGGGATTCTGCCGCTTTTACAGGAACTTAAAAAAAGAGGCGTGAAGCTGGCGGTGCTGAGCAACAAGCCCCATCTGCGCACGCTGGATGTGATCCACGATATTTTTGGCGACGGCACTTTCGATGTGGTAAGAGGGCAGCAGGACGGCGTCCCCAGAAAACCAAGCCCTGTGGGCGTACAACTGATTCTGGAAGAACTCGGACTGACACCGGAGGATCTGCTGTATATAGGAGATACGGGGACGGATATGCAGACAGGCAAGGCAGCAGGCGCATTTACGGTGGGGGCTCTATGGGGATTTCGGACAAAGGAAGAGCTTCTTGCCAATCACGCGGACGCGGTGATCGAAAATCCGCTGCGGCTTCTTGACTATTTGGCGTAAAGGGATTATAAAGAAAACAGAAATAAAGCATATTACGGAGAGAGAGACAATGCATGAGTTTGATGAAGCAGTATTAGCGTGTTTTTTAAAGAATCAGTCCAGACTGTTCCCGGAGGATGTAGCATCCAGTCAGGAGGAAGCGGAGGCTTTTCTGGAGGACTGCATGGCAGTGGTGGTAAATTCCGCCAAAGAGGTATTTGATTACTTTGAGGAGGGCATCGATATGGACGGTGCCGGAGAGAATGAGATTCTGGATGCCGCCGAAGTATTTGACATCGGAGACGGCAGATATCTGATTGTGGAAGGGTAGATCTGAACATGCCTGCGCTGACATCACTCAGCGCGCATTGCGCAGCTTACACAGGATATCCTCGTGGAGATAGAGCTTCCCATAGCCTGTCCCAAAGGAAAGCCCCGGCTTATTGGAGCCGTGAAAATCGGATCCGCCGCTGATGAGAAGATCGTACTTTTTCGCAAGAGCCTGCATTTCCCGGGTTTCGGCGGGGGAGTAGGAGGAGTAGATACCCTCAAGGGCAAGCAGTCCGGCTTCTTTCAGGCGGGACACCAGCAGCTCCAGACGTTCCTTTCCCATGCGGTACAGGGTGGGATGCGCAAGAACGGGCACACCGCCCACGGAGAGGATTAAACTGATCGCCTGCTCGGGCGTCACTTTTTCTCTGGGAACAAAACAGGAGGCATGATCGCCCAGATAGCGGTCGAATGCCTCTGTCATACTGGTGACATAGCCGTGCTCCAAAAGGTATTTTGCGTAGTGGGCGCGGGTGATGACTGCATCGGGGAACTCCGCGAGCAGTGCCTCATAGGAGATGTCGATTCCGTGTGCGCCGAACAGGGCGCACATTTTTTTATTTCTCTCGGTTCTGGAGGAGACGAACGCATCCAGCTGATCCGTAAAGTGTTTTTGGTGATAGTCGAGGAAAAGCCCCACAATATGAATGTCGCGTCCCTCGTATTCCGTGGAAAACTCAATACCGGGAACGACCTCCAAAAGGGCGCCTTCCGGGTTCTTTTCGCAGCGCTTTCCCGACAGCGCCTCTGCATGGGCGATTGCC
>ERZ1026854.417-NODE-417-length-29875-cov-7.915225_pt1 | contig 29875 bp, 18 predicted proteins | sample MGYA00380157_ERZ1026854 | MGnify/ENA primary metagenome ERZ1026854 (study PRJEB33269, sample SAMEA4719793) | human gut metagenome | biome: human-associated habitat; feature: organic feature; material: feces | place: Cameroon | collected 2013-10 ... | reverse complement strand
CATAGCCGGCGATGAAGTCGTCCTTCAGGTCGTGGGCGAACATGGAGTTGCTCATATAGTGGTTCTTCCACCAGCTGGCGTCGATGCCGTCCCGGTAGAAATCCATGTCGTTGAAGGTCTCGTGCGTAATCGGCCAGTGGGCGAACCAGTTCTTGCAGTGGAAGGTCACGAACTCGGTGCTCTGAGGGAAGCAGATCTGATAGTTCTCATCCACGTGGGTGCTGACGTTGGACCAGTAGAGCATGGAGTTGTCGTCCTGGGTGGAGTTCATCAGACGGCCGCTGATTTCCATATAGCTCTTGCCCGGATGAAGGGTCACTCCTATTGCCCACTGCATCCGGTGTCTGTACTCTGTTTCTCCCACCCAGACAGTCTTCGACCCGTCGGCGTTCTCCACTATCCTCCAGTCGCACGGAACATGGCTCGTCTGACGGTGATGGTGGAAGACGTTCCACTCCACGCCGCCGCTTATCCACGCTCCGGTCATTCCGACGTTCGCAGGCTTCACAACGTGGTTGTGGTAGAATATGTCGTAGCCGTTGGTCTTGTCCACCGCATACAGAAGCCTGCCGCCGAACTCCGGCACTATGCACAGCTCCACGTACTCATTCTCCATGTACAGGCAGTCGTAGGTCACGTCCTTCTTCGTGCGGGTCATGTTGTCGTTCAGTGGATATGGATAGACGCTTCGCTTCGCCCTCTGGTAAGACCAGTCACGCTCGAAGATAGGAGACTGCTCCGCCGGGTCAAGAAGGTAGGTCGGCATCGTTATCTTGCCCTCCCACGCTTTGACGGTTGATGCCGCTGCCGGAGCTGCCGCGTCTGTCGTCTGAGCCGCCGGGCTGTCAATGAAATTCTGACCGTATGTAGGGTTCTGGGCATTCACGGCCGTTGCCGCAAGCAGTCCCAGAACTGAAATTGTGATGAATTTCTTCATATAGTCTTTGTCGATTGTTTATTTTAGTGATAATCAGTTGATTTTCTTTGTTCCTCCACCGTAGATGTCAGTTGTTTCTACTTTGGCTCCTTGGTATGTGCAATCGGCAGCAACAGTCAAAGTCGCCCCAGTTTTAACACCGGCAAAACCAGACGCGAAAATGCTTTTTTTGAGAGAATCGTCGAAATCAAATGAGGCAGCTGCCGTTGTCTTCGTAATGTTGACAGTTGATGCCGCCCAGCCGAGGACAGCCCCGACATAACCAACTTTTTCCGGTGTTATAAAGGAATTATCAGAAGCGACAAAGTTCACATTTGCATTTGAACCGTCATTGATAATCACCTTGTAAGCACCGCCAAGAATACCTCCCGCACAGATTCCCCCTGATTTTGAGCCTATCTTCATTTCTGTATTGAGGCTTTTGCCACGGACATAAGAGGTTGCCGTACCTCCGGAAACAAATCCGGCAATTCCACCGACATAAGTCTGACGAGCACCAGAGTTACCATCTGCCATACCCTGACCATTCGCCGTGCAGACATCAATTGTTCCGGTATTCTCGCACGTGACACGAATCACCGTGTAATATCCTGTTGCAACATTATAATAGCCTGCAGCATTCAATCCGACGCAACGTCCTAAAATACCACCAATTGCATAGGCGCCATGATTTTCCGGATTCGGACATCCGCCTCTCTCACTTTCATAGAAAGTAATTGAACCAGAGTTATTACAGTTGTCAAACGCAGTATATTTAACCCCCTGATCGGTGCCTGCACCGGAAACGCCAGAGTTTATCGCAGCAATAATACCACCTATTGCACCGCCTTTCATATGGTAAGCACCGCTCTTTGTAATTTTGAGAGCCCCTGAGTTGGAGCATTTGTTGAAATACACAGGGTAATAGGTGACTGTCTTATCCTCATTTGTAATCGAATATTCTTTTGCAGCAATTCCTCCCATATAAATCTCTCTCGCTGCTGTCAATTTTGCCTCAATTGAGATTGGAGCCTTGTTTGACAAATCAGAAACATTCTTTCCGCCGACAGACTGGACAATACCGGCAACAATACAATTCACATTCACGCCAGTAATCGTTATCGCGCCTTCGTTTGTACAATTAACCAACTTTCCTGCATCTGAACTTGTCATTGTGATGCCGGCGACATTCACAGCTGCTGCCGGATTAGAAATTGTAATATTACCTGTATTCTTGCAGCCAACAATTGTTCCGGTATTAGTACGGCAAATTCCTGCGGCATTTGTGTTTGCTCCACTGAGTTTTATGTTCATCCTGTTCTCGCAATTGCGGATTTCCCCGGCATTGTTCAGAACAATTGAACCAGTCCAACCATTTAAGGAATTTTTTGTCCTCTCTCCGGCAACAACCAAGTCCTGAATCTTGCCAGTAGAACCGACATGAAGGAACAATGGTTCAAAACCATTATGCGTAATCACATGGCTATGGCCATAGAATGTTCCGTCCCAAATACATCTATCCCCTTTATTCTCTCCTGCCAGATACTTATCAGACGTTCGCCGGAGATTTGTCGAAGAATATATGTCTGCCATAAGATGAACACCTTTGTCATTGCCTTCGACCTCGACATTCCATTTGTCATATCCTTTTCCATTATTCACTGAATCAACAAACTCATTCCAATCCTCAACGGTATAGATTCCACCTTGAACATATTTTCCTACAGGAGTAAAAGTAATTGACGGAGACTTGTAAACTCTCGGAGTTTCCATATCCGCAAGTTTCAAACTATGAACAACTTGATAATTGCCCGTCTCATCTATTATAGAGAGTGTCAAACCACAATCATATTTAGCAGCGGGAATGGCAATAAGCATAGGTGTGCCGGCTGGTATTGCCCCATCGTCACAAGAATACAGAATAGAGGTGTTCAGCGCCTGTGTTTTAGGTGAGAAAGATATATTTTCACCAAATGACATAACAAATTCTCCGCTCATTGTCTCATTGTTGTTTCCATTGACACGGACACTCTTCACAGCAGCACCATCGACTGTAAGTTTAAGGTAAGCCATGGCGTGCTTGAACTGAAGAGGTTCTGTAGCAGAAGTAGAATAAGCATACATGATTGCAGCATTAGGGTCTATGCCGTTCGCTACATATTTCTGAACAGCAGGAACAGTCACCGTGACCTGTGCCGGAACGGCGGCAACATAGCCTTCCTCGCCCTCATTTCCGCTTGCAGGAGTGGACACTGTATAGCCACTTGCCGCTCCGGCCGGATAAACCGCGCAGAAGGGAGCCTCAACGGTCGGGAGAATGAATTGGGCACTTTTCGGATTCTCTCCAATCTGAATGTCCGTGCTGGTCTTGCCGTTCACGAAAATGGCATCGCCCTCTGTCCAGAACACTGAGTAAGTCTTGTCTCCATTGTCTGAAATAGTTGTCTTGGTGTCGGCAGACTGAGCCGCGGCATCAGCGTCCGGGGAATCAGGAAGTACAGCACCGAGAACCATGGTTTCGCCGTCGGTCTTCGGCTCGTCCGGCTTCTGGACATTCTCCTCCAGCTCCTTCGCGCAGCCGGCGAGGGCAAGCGCGGTCATAATTATTGTGGTTATAAAGTATATTCTTTTCATTTTCATTTATGAGTTAAAAGTTTGACATCGCACCCATTGAATCTTTGTCGAAACAGGAGGTTATTTCCATTGGAACGTCTCCTCGACCTCATAGAGGTCATCTGTAGAGCCTTGTCCGTTCAATGATTGGCAGAATCCGTTTTCAAAGCAGACTTTCATTTCATTCATCTCCGGCGAAGCATACCCCCCCCCGACGATTTTTTTAGTTTCAGTGTTTTTCATATTCATAAAATTTTAATTTTCAATCATTTGCTCATTCTTCTGAGCTATACTCACCTGACATAACGAACTGCCACATACGAGAGGCACGCCCGCTTCACATTCTGGATGGTCGTCCCGTCGTAGGAAATCGGGAGCACGCCGTCGTAGCCGGAAATGTCCTTCGCCGGAATGAGACGGATATACACCGTTTCCTTGCCGAAAAGGTCGGCAGTGACAGGCAGGGTGAATGACATGTTCTTCGCGCCCGGACAGTGATACTGGCGGTAGAATCCGTTCTTCGGATAGTCTGGAACGGTGTAGGTCCATTCGGTGCCGACTGATGTATGCTGAACGAAAGATCCGGTGTAGGAGTCGGCGGTGAGCGTATGCCAGGTTTCGCCGTCGGTCGAGTATCTCAGCCACCAATAGCGCGGTGCGCCGACATCGGCACCGACCGTATTGAATGCAGCAACCTGCACCGAAAGAGGGGCATTGGCTGCCGTAAGCTCGGCCGTGGAGAACTCAATCTGCCAGTAGTAGTCATCGAGCTTAGGGTCCGCATGGTTGCCTGAAAACCATTTGGCGGCAAACCAGGCAGGGGCGTCAGATTGAGGGACAATTCCGGAGGCTGTGCCGGAAAGAGGTCCGAGAGAGCTCCAGTCCTGGCTTGGGGAGATTTCCCACTCTGCCGGCCGCGAGTAGCTCAGACCCGGCTTGTTAAGCACATCGGCATAGCTGGTCCACTCGCAGAGCCTTTCGGTGAAGGCTTCCCCGTCGAGGGCTATGTCACTGCGGCTCTGCGGACGAATCTGATAGCGGCCTATGCTGCCGAGTCCGGTCACATAGTCCTCCAGGCGGGTGTCGGCAGCGGCCTCGGTGCTGTTCCATTCGAAGTTATCGCAGGTCTCGTTCACGATGATTCCGCTCACGCTTCCGCTTCCCTGCGGAAGTCCCTGTCCGTCACGCGCCCATGCGGCAGTGGTGTTGGTCAGGAGGTAAATCGTGCTGCCGTCTTTGTCGAGAAGCGGCATCGGGTATTTGTTGATTATGCTGCTTCGGGTGTTGTCAATCGGGACGAACGCACCCTTGGAGATCGGTATCTCGCAGCCGGTGAGCGTCACGAGAGTGTTGATGTCGCTGTCTGTGAGTTCGTTGACAGACTTGGTGCGGGGTGTGACATCGGTCTCGCTGCCGGAAGCGGCGGAAACAATGTCGTAGGCCTTGAGACCGGTGATGGTGTAGTGTTCCGGATTCGTGTGGCGGACGAGTTTCCTGCCCTTGAGCGAAACCGTCGCGAGATCGTATCTCTTGAGCGATAGCGCGTCCTCCGAGTCGAAAATAAGTTTGACCCCGTATGAGTCGCCTGCTTCCGCACTCTGGAGATATACTGTCCTGCCGGCAAGGGTAAGGTCCTGAATGATTACGGACATGTTCTCGTTCGGAGCGGCGTTGCCTTCAGAGTTGTCGCTGATGACACGACCGGTGAGGGCGTATGGCTTCAGGATTATGCCGTCGGCATCGAGGTCGCTACCGTCTGGGGCAGCCTCGTCAAACGCGAGAGAGCGGAGTCCGCCGACCGTGAGCGGGATGGTCTTGACATCGCCGCGTGTACCCTGAGTGACATAGAGCCGTGCGGTAAGGGCACGTCCGACATTGTCGGTGGATGTAAGTTCGATGATGGCCGTGCGTGGAGTGTCGCCGAGGTTTTCGCGGACGGCATAGATGAAGGTATGGTCGGAAGCGATCTTGGAGAGGGGTTCCTCAATCCAGTCACCGCCATCGGGGTAGATGACACTGCCGCTGATTTTTTCGACTGGAATAACAGTCTCGAACTGGGCTGAATGAGCACCGTTTTCAAACGGAATGGTGACGTTCCTCTCGGTGAAATGGAAGGTCGCGTCCTCGGATCCTCCCTGAATGAGGCTCAGGAACAGTTCGCGTCTGCCGCAGGTGAGACGGATGTCGGCCTTGCGTTCGCGTTCGGGATTTGCGGTGAAACTTACCTCAATTTCATTGTCTCCTGTCCAGCGTGTGGTGGAGAGGGATGCCCAGTCGCCTCCGGCGATAATTTCGGCTGTCACTTCGGAGGATGCGATGACGACGTAGGACACGCTGCCCTCGGCCGCATCGACAACGATTTCCGGAGCCGCGCATCCGAGTTCCGTCACCTCAATGAATTCCGGCTGCCGTCCGCAGGCTGCCAGGAGTGACAGAAGAAAGAATATGTATAATATCTTTTTCATTTTTGAATATTTTATCAGTTTATAGCGTATTGACGGAGGATGAAGACATCAGAGGGAACCACCAAAACGCTATCGCGTTTCGGTCCCCCACGTGTGCGTGGACCAACACCCTCTGATGTCTCCAACCTCCTTTCATTACTCTCCGTACTCTATATTAGTCAGCACCCCGCCGGACGCTGCGACTTGATCCGCAGGAATAGGCCAGTAGCGGTTGCAAGGGCGGACATTGCGGCTGATGAGAGACCCGGTGTTGTACTGCGAGGTGCGCTCATACCAGATGCCCCAGCGGACGAGGTCGAACTTACGATTGTACTCACCGAGAAGTTCCTTGGCGCACTCGCGACGGATTTCCTCCATGAGTAGGTCTGTGTTGCCCCCCACATCAGCGAGCGTGAGGTCCGGAAGTCCGGCACGGCTGCGAGTCATATTCAGATAGTTAAGAGCCTCAGAGGTATTTCCGAGCATCAGCTGCGCCTCGGCAAGGCCGAGAACAGCTCCGGCATAGCGGAAAATCTTGTAGTTGTTAGCATCGCGTGTGCTGCGCATGTCCGGACACCAGAACTTGTTGCCGAGCCACGGGGTGCTCGCGGAGGTCATCCTGTTCCATGAGCCGTCGTCCCTTCGGAGACCGAAGAACATCACTTCTTTCTCGCCGACTCGTCCGACATCGTCCGGGTCATAGCCGTACCAGCGCCATGCAAGGTTGCCGGAGCCGCCGCGGGCCTTATCCGCCCCGTTGGAATACTCGCCGGAACGAAGGTCAGAGGAGGTGTATGGAAGCAGGTTCTGGCACAGATACGGGGTAGGACGCGCCGAGGTGTAGGTCTGCGAGTGCGCTCCGAGTTCCGGAATGCCGATGCCGTAATAGATGTCGGAGATGATTTCCTCCTGCGCAAACTCGTCACTCACGATGTTTTGGGCGCGAAGTGGAGTTGTCCAGCTCGCGAGCGTACCCACAATCTGGAGTCCGTTCGGTTCGTATGTGTTCGGGACCTCCCAGATGGACTCCCGACTGTACTTTACGCTGAAAGGCACGTCAGTGAGAGGATACTGCGAAAGTTCTCCGTAAATTCCCTCAAGCTGCCCGAAGAACTCCACTGCCCCGTTCCAGTCCTTGTTCCACAGGCAGAGACGGCCTCCGAGCATGAGACCGAGAGCGCGACCCATACGATAGTCTGTACCGGAGTCGTAGCTCCTGCGCGCCTCAAGTGCCGGAAGATTTGCTCGAAGCTCTGAGATGCAGAACGAGCGGGTGTCGGCAGCTGACATTCTCGGGAGCCTCACAATCGCAGCCCTATTGTCCTCGGTCACGCGCTCGGTGTAAAACGGCACGTCACCGAAAGTGGAGGTCAGAAGATACCAATAGAACGAACGGAGAACGGCACACTCGGCATAGAGCGGGGCGGCCTCCTCAGCGGTGACATAGCCTTCAGACACAGCCCTGCCTATGTAAAATACCATGGAGTTGGTGCGGGAAACCCCCTGATAACCCCTCTGCCAGACGAGCGATGCCGCGCCTGGGCGTGCCGGAGCGATGTCACACACTGCGTCAATCTGGTTGTCGACGTTCAGGAACATCAGGTCTGTGTCGCACTCGCACATCTCCCAGAACCCCATATTCGTGTAAATCAGGCGAAGTGGAGAGTAGCAGGCATTCAGTCCTGTCTTTATCTGCTCTACGCTGCGGTAGTATTTGTCACCCTCGGTGTAGGAGGTAATCTTTTCCTTCAGTGAGCATGAGACCGCACCGAAGCATATCAAGGCAATATATATTATCTTTTTCATATCCATATCCTCCCGAGGCTAAAAGTTCATCTGAAGGTTAATCACGAATGTCCTCGGACGCGGGAAGGCGCCGTTGTCGATCCTTCGTGTGGTCGCGCTGGTGGAAACATCCGGATCAAAGCCGTTGTAGCGCTTCCACAGCAGCAGGTTCTCGCCGCTCGCTCCCACCACGATGCTCTTGCACCATTTCTTCGCGATGTTGAAACGGTAGCTTAACGAAACCTCCTTGAGGCGTATGTACGAAGCGTCGTAAATAATGCGGTCACTCGCATTGTAGTCCTCCTTGCCGGCACGCGGAATGTTGGAGTCCGGATTCAGCTCCGGATCCCACGCTTCAAGCATATAGCGGTACTTGTTATAGGCCCTTGAGCCGCTCCCTGCGAGGATTTCGCTGATGTTGTAAATCTTTCCGCCGAAGGAATAGGTTGCATAGACCTTGAGCGAGAGGTTGCCGAAAGTGAAGCTGTTCTGAAGTCCTCCATAGACAACCGGGTCGGCATTTCCCTGATAGACAAGGTCGTTCTGGTCGAGCAGCCCGTCGTTGTTCTGATCCACATAGCGGCAGATTCCGAGCTGTTCCGTTCCCGAGCTGACATAAGTCTTGGAAATCTTGTTCCTGTCAATCTCGTCCTGACTGTGCCATACCCCAGCGTACTGATAGCCCCAGAGGGAGTTCACCGGATAGCCCTCGCGGTAACCGTAGAGAGGCTGTGTGAGGTTGCGGAAGTTGGAATATGTCGGCACGAGACGGTCCTCTCCGGCATCAAGAACGAGTTGGTCGTTGTGCGAAATCGTGAACATCGTGCTCCACGAGAACTTGCGCGTGACGATGTTGCGGGTGGTCAGGGCAACCTCGATTCCACGGTTGCGGGTGTTTCCCATATTCGTGAAATATGTGTCATATCCCGTGCTCTGGTTCGTCTTCATCGCGAGGAGAAGGTCCGATGTCCTCGATTCGTAGGCATCGACTTCGAGATTGAGCCTTTCGCCGAACGCCGAGAAATTGAGTCCTATGTTATATGAGTCCGTCGTCTCCCACGTGAGGTTTCCGTTGCTCAGGCGCGTATCATAATATGCCAGCGGCCTATAGTCTCCGAGCATCCACACTCCCTTGTCCGAGGTGAGGGTGGATTTGGACATATACGAGCCTATTGCATCGTTTCCGCTGCGTCCGACGCTTGCTCTGAGTGAAAGATCGTCAAGCCACGACACGCCGGCAAGGAAATCCTCACGGCTGATGTTCCACCTGAGGGCGGCTGCAGGGAATATTCCCCACTTGCGATTGTCGGCGAAGTTCGATGCTCCGTCGGCACGCATGGTGAGGGTGACATAGTATTTCTTGAGATAGTCGTAGTTTACGCGGGCGAGGACGGACATCGAGGTCTTGATGTTCTCGTAGCTGCGATTGGTGGTATTGCGGTCATCGAGCAATCCGCCGAGGTTCTTGTAGGTGACGTTGTCGTCCATATAGCCCTCGCCGAAGAAGTAGCGGTAGTCGATGTTGGTGCGCTCGGCCGTGAATCCCGCAAGAAGGTTCAAGGTGTGACGGCGCGAGAAGGTGCGATCGTAGGTAAAGGTGTTCTCGCTGAGGAAAATCTGACGGTCTTGGTTTATCGCCGTAGCAGTTCCTCCGGTGAGGTTACGCTGTGCGACGGGAAGCGTCGACGGGGCATAGCGCAGAGACTTGTAGCCGTCAGTTGTGAAGGAGAACTTACTGACGAAAGAGGCGTAGCGGTTGAATATGAGCCTCACCCACGGAAGCAGGTTCAAGTTGGTTTGACGGACGTCGTTGCTGATCTGTTTCGCGCAAATGTAGGGGTTGTTGAACGGCGAGCCTCCGGAGGCATATTCGGAGCCGAAGGTGTTCCATGTGTCATTGATTCCCAGAAGCGGGCTGAGATAGATTGCGGCCGTACTGCTGGTTCCGGTGATGGATGCGCTGGACTTGTCGGTGCTGCGGTCGGCGTAGTAGAGACGAACGCCGGCGCGGAGCCATTTTAGAGGCTGAGTCTCCACGCTTACCCTTCCGCTGATGCGTCTGAACCCGGATCCTATGACCACTCCCCTCTCGTTGTGGTAGCCGAAGGATGCGGAGGCGCGGGTGATGTTGGTTCCGCCCTGCGCAGAGAAGGTATAATCCTGATACACACCGGTCTGCGAGAGTGCGTCAATCCAATCCGTGCCCTTGCCCTTTGCGGCTATTTCCTCGTCAGAGAAGTAAAAATTACGCGATGGAGTTTCCTTTCCGCTCATGTAGTCGGAGATGTAGTGCGTCATGTTGCAGTATTTCGCAAACTCGGAAGCGTCCATCAGGTCGAGAGACCCCATAATCCTCGAAACGCCGGCCGCAGCCTTGAGTGATGCCGTGAAATTCCTTGAGGTCTCGCGTTCCGTGGTTATGAGTATGACTCCGTTCGCTCCGCGTGATCCGTAGAGCGATGTGGAAGAGACATCCTTGAGGACGGATATGCTCTTGATGTCCGAAGGGTTGATTTCATTGAGGTCGGAGACTGCGTCAATCACGCCATCGACGACGATAAGAGGCGCGTTCCCGGCGCTGATGGACCTCGCTCCGCGGATCTGGATGGAAGCCTCGGCACCGGGTTCTCCGGTGGAGGACATCATGTCCATTCCTGCAATACGCCCTTGGAGCGCGGAGCTGACGGAGGAGGCCGGCACATCGCCGAGCGACTTCATATCGACAACGGCCACGGCTCCCGTGAGGTCGGACTTTTTCGCTGTACCATAAGCAATTACCACCACGTCGTCAAGTTTCGCGGCCTCAGATTTGAGCACGACATCAATCTTAGCGCGTCCGTTCACCGGTTCAAGCAGGGACTCGAAGCCGAGGCAGCTGAATTCGAGGAAGCCTTCGGAGGCGACGCTGAGCTCGTACTTTCCGTCCACGTCGGTGGCAGTGCCCTTAGCCTTGGCCTGTTTATCAATCACATAGACTCCCGGCAGAGGATTGCCGTCGCTGTCCTTCACCGTTCCGCTGACCGTCACTTTCTGGGCAAAGGCGGCAGTGGCTGTGGAAAGGACGAGGAGAGTCAGAATAAGTATCCTTTTCATATATTCTTGTTTCATTGAAAACGTCTGTTGTTTTTTAGGGAATCTTCCGATCATTCGATGGTAGGCTTGTATCCTGTAGCGTAAATCTCGCCGGAGCATCCGGCGACCGCCTCCTTTGGAAGCACAGCCGTCGACATGCAGCCTTTTATTGTCGGCACAGGGGTAACTTTAAGAATGTGAGCCACGATGCCTCCGACTGAGCCAATCTGCGCCTGTGGTTTTGCCAAGGTGTTGGCTGTGAAGCCGAATGAGCCGTTGTTCGTGCATGAGGAGATTTCGGAGAATGCTGTTCCGCCGAGTATTCCACCGACAAGCGAGCATGGCTTAAGTGTTCCGCCCGCGAGAATCCTGCCTGTGTTGGTGCAGCCGTCAATCTTGGCAGGCTTTGCAGAAAGTCCTACGACGATGCCGGCAATTCCACCGACATAGCATTGTCTCGCGCCGGACATTCCGGAAGAAGCACCGCTGTCGATGGAACTGCACACATCGATTGTCCCGGAGTTGGAGCAGCCAATGATTTCAGCATAGAAACCGACTGCGGCACCTGGAGTCGGATTAACATAACTGCAAGATGTATTTCCTGAAAGAGGGGCAATACGGCCGATAATACCGCCGATTGAGTAAGCTCCTTGCGCTCCACTGTTCTTGAAAGTGTTTTCCCAAACAGTGATATTACCATCATTCGCACAATTCTTCAGCGTGACGAATGATTCAGCCGTACCGCTGTATGCGGAGGCCAGAATACCTCCTACAGCACATTTGTAAAGGTCAGAAGCAGCCGTGGCCTCTTTCTTCACCGTTATGTTGCCGGTGTTGCGACAGCCCTCGAATGTTCCGAGTCTGGTTGTGCCGTCCGCCCCCTTTGCATCAGGGCGAAATGCGAGACCACCTCCCATAAATTCATGATTTGCAGAGAACGGCAGGTTTATCTCGAAGTCGGCACTATTGGTGCAGTCACGCATCACTCCCCCGTTTGCCTCGACAAGGCCGCAGAAATGTAAGGCAGCATCGACGGTAACACTCAACCCAGCTCTGTTTTCGCAGTTCTCAACAAGTCCGAGGTTGGTAGCCGCAAGAGCAGCGCTCGAATTGGCACCCGGTTTTGTGCGCAGTCCTCCAAGTTTGAGGTTCTTCACGACTCCTGTCTCCGTGATGCTCTTGATGAGCGGCTTTGAAATGGAATTGCGGGTAATTGTGTAACCTCCGCCGTTCAGAACGCCGTCCCAGCTTTCAATCTGGACGAGATCGTCGGCGGAAGTGACGTTAGCGACGATGGAAATTTCACCGCTTGCCGGATTTTTCCACTGAGAATAGTCCCCGGCGTTCACTGCGGCCGCGAAAGTGTTCCACGACTCAGGGTCGGTGATTATCAGCGCACCGCTCGGCACGAATGTCTGCTCCGTCCAGCCGACTATGACGCCAGAAGTCACTGCCGTATTTTCGCGCATCTCGATAACCATCTTGCGTCCGTATTTCTCGGTAATCGTAAGGTTGAAACCCTCGGCATATTCCCCTGCCGGCACGCAGAAGTTCAGTTCAACTGTCTTGGAATCCCCAACAGTAGATGCGGCATCAGAATCCGGATCGCCGTCAGAGCCTGCGGCAAATCCGCCTTCCGGCAATGAAAGCGAGATGCTCTGTTCGGCATCAACCGCAGTCAAATTTCCGTCCGCAAGGTTCAGATTGAACTTTCCTGCAAGCGGCTCTCCGAGGCTTGTGAGCGCGACATCAACAATCTCATATTTCCCGAAATCCACCGGAATTCTCACCACCCCACAGAGATTGGTGAGCGTGAAGTCTTTGGCGTCCGAGCGTCCGTAGAGCACAGCTGAACCGTTGCTGAAAGAGCCTGGAGTCCACCTCTGAACTGTCTGGAGAGTGATTTCGGCTGTTTCACCATCCATTGCCCCGCAAATCCAGCTCGGATAGACCACGCCATAAGGGGCGCTGACTCCGGACACGCTGAATGTCGCGTCTGTGACATTATCTCCAATTCCGTGAAGAGGTTCGGAGCGCTTTCCGTTCACGGCAATGCGGTCGCCCTCACACCAATAGACAGGATAGGAAGAACCATTAGGCTCTCCAAGAATGGTCTTCGTGATTGTACCGCTGCCGAGGCTTAAGCTCACACTCTCTTCTACAGCCGGTTCGGGCTTCGGAAGAGAGCTGTCCCCGGACTTCTCACAGCCGAAGACTGTCGAAAGAACGGCGGCCAGTGCGACCGCATGAAGGCTCACCGCAGCAAAGGCAGATGAAAGTTTACTTCTCATATTCTTTTTGATTATCAGTTGTTTGCATTACTATTCCTATGATTCAAATCAATTGCATCACCACTGGCATTATGTTTCCGCCGGAGCGCTTTCCTTTCCCCTCATTTCCTCGGCAAAGACAGTCGGTGTCTTTCCGTACATTTCCCTAAAACATTTTGCAAAATAGGAGACATTCGAGAATCCCACCGCATAGCATATCTCCGAAATATTGTTGCCGTGAGGCTCGCGCAGCATCTCGGCGGCCACGACAAGACGGAGGTTCCGGACATAGTTGTTCGGAGACGTGTCCAACAGACGACGGATGCGGCGCACAAGGGTTGAAGGACTTACGGCCATCTTCTCCGCAATTATCTCATTGGAAAGCAATGCATTGGAAAGATTCTCCCGGACAATGCCGTCAAACTCGGCAAGGAAGTCCTGGTCCTTCTTCGGCAGTCCCACAATCTGCGAGACGGTGTTTATCTTTTCGCGGAAGACCTCTTCCTCCTTCGAACGACGGTAGTCAATCTCCATCTGGCGGCTCTTGCGCTCGGCATTGTGGCGCACCGCGAGGAAAACCGCGGCCACAATCAGGAGCACGATAAGTACAATCAGGGTGATGCCCCAAGAGGAGGCCCAGAACGGAGGGCGGATGACGATTTTCAGAGGGAAATGAGCCTCATGCCATTCGGACGATGAGATTGACGAACGGAGTTCGAGGGTGTATGTGCCCGCCGGGACGCTGTACCAGAACGCCGAGCGCGACACGGAGATATCCCTCCACTGCGAGTCATACCCCTTCAGACGACACTGAAGCCACGATGAAGATGCCGCGGACATATCCGGAACGGAAAAGTCGAAGCCAAAGGAATTCTGGTCATGATCGAGCCTTATGTCATCCAACAAGTCGAGGTTGTCATCGGTCGTGACGGCCGCGTCGCCGACATGAAGACGCGAGATGATGATGTCAGGATGCCCGCCGGTGCGCAGCCTTTTGGGGGAAAAGCTTATGAATCCGTTGTTGGAGCCGAAGCAGAGTTCACCGGAGGAGAGCCTTAGGGCGCTGTTGGTGAGCTTGGTGTCAAGCAGTCCCTCTATTTCCGTATAGAGACGCAGACCGGAAGTTTCCGGATTGAATTGGACGAGACCCGAATCTGAGGCCAGCCAAAGGCAGCCGCTCCTATCCTCGACGCCGCGGAAGAACACGTCTGACGGAAGAGACGGAAAGCGCGAGCTGTCGTAGGTCGAGAATTTGCCGGTTTCGGGGATATATTCGGAAACGCCGTGACTGAACCCTATCGCCCAGACACGCCCGCCGGCATCGACATAAACAGACGACACTTTGTTGTTCGGAAGCCCATCACCATACGAAAGGTGGAGGATTTCATTATTCGAAGGATTCCAGCGATATATTCCCGACGCGAAAGACGAAATCCACAGGTTTCCATTTGCATCTTCGTCCATCGAGGTCGTGAACACGCCTTCGAATTTCTCCGTATCCTCGAAACGGTCATTTTTCCTATCATATTCAAAAAGTCCGAGTGTAGTCCCTGCGTAAATGACCCCGTTTTTTGTCTTGTGCACAAGATAAACCTTGTGATCGTTGCGGCCACTCTTTTTCCGGAGAACACCGTAGGATTTCAGGGTATAGGTCCGGGTATCCAGCCTATAGAGGCCATGCAACGAGCCGAACCATAGATAGTTACCATCAATGCACGGAGAGAAGACCATAGTCGGAATGCCTGGCGCTGAGACGCGCTGCACATCGGAGGTCTCGGGATTCCAGAGAAGTAGTCCGGCCTGTTCGGTCGTCACCCAGACTTTCGATGGGGACTCTTCAGCAAAACCGCTCACGATGCAGCCTTCAAGCGACGCGCCGGAAGCCGTATAATGCTTGCGAAAGTTAGTCTGTGCGAGTCCGGACCAGTTGACCCCGCCGTCCTTGGTGCCGAGCCACACGCCACCGCCGTCATCTACGAAAGCGCAGGTGACATAGTTCCCGGAAAGGGAGAATCGGTCTGACGCGTCTCTTTCAATCCGACGGACGCCTGTTCCCATAAGGTCGTATCTCCATACGCCGTCGGTCGTCGTAAGCCAGAGCCACCTCTGCCTCTCAAAGAAGCTGTCGAGCAGAACGGTGCCCTCAGGCAGACGGAAAAGACCGCGTATTGAGCCGGACACCGGGTCTATCTCGCTGATTCCTCGAAGCGTGCTCGCCACATAGACCTGTCCGTCAGCGCCCTCGTATATGCCTTCGATTTCATCACCGGCGAACCAGCCACCGTCCGGGAAAGGGTCGATCACGCCACTGTCCCGAAGTCCAGAAGGTGAATGGTAGAGGGCGGAATGATAGCGGGAGAGCCACACGCCGCTGTGACTGGAGACGAGCATCTTTCTGAATCCGGAAACTCCAAGACTGTCATAACTTATGTGGTGAAGGTGGGAATATTTCGTATCATAAGCAAACACGCCCTGATCGTTCACGAGCATCCATATCTGCCTATCACCATCCGAGGTGATGAAGGTCACCTTGTTGCGGATGGTTTCCCCACTGTCGCTTGCGCGGGTGAGAGGTTCAAAGCGGTCGAGGACATAGTTGTAGCAGCTCACACCGTTGTCAGTGCCAACCCAGATATTCCCGTCACGGTCTTCGGCGAAGCAGTTGATGTAGTCGGTGGTGAGCCCGAGGTCGGACGCGGTGAAAACGTCGAAGCGCCGGCCGTCGTAGCGGTTCAGACCGTGGTAGGTCCCAATCCAGATGAAGCCCCGCGAGTCCTGCATGATGCGGCTCACCCCGTCGTAGGACAGGCCGCTGTTCGCGCTCGTCAGGTGGGTGAACTTATAGTTTCCTGCCCCCCCCTGAGCCGTTTCCGGCAGGTTGAGGGACAGCAGGACTGTCGCCGCGAGGGTCGTTATGAGGGTCGTTGCCTTCATTCTAAAGATGCGCTGTTATGACTTTCGGGACGGACATTTCATTCGAATTCCGGGGTGCTGGTGGTTATGCGGCCACGGACGGCCTTCACCCGAAGCTTTCCTGTTGATATATCATGCAGTTCATAGACTGCAAGAAACTCATCACCGCCAAGCGGACAGATGGCAGGCCAATTTATGCCTGTATTAACTCCATCTCCTTCCTGAATCAGAGTCTTTACACGCATCTTTCCCTCAAATTTATCACCTGTCATCTCTGATTTAGGGCATATCTGCACCTCCATACGGCGATGTTTTTTCGCGATGTCGTCATTACTATACTTACTTTCATCTACTGTCTGATAGGCAATGACAAAATAATTGTCAGTCTGTGCGATGTATGGTGCGCCATTGTATATTGTAGTGCTTGCCAATGGTGTCTCGAACGGGTCGAAACGATATGTCGAAGGCGACAGTACAGAAGATTTCCAACTCTCCGAAATCGGATTATAGACCATCTGGGGATGAAGTCTTTGCATGTCCGTTTCATAATGCTCAATGGCGAGATAGATGTTGTCACCATACAACATTGCCGTCGGCATACCATCCCTGCGTGTCGCCGTATAGCAGACATCACGCGGTGTCCCCCAAGTTTCGCCGCCGTCCTTTGATTCGACTACCCGTATTTTCTGATATGGAGGATTACCTGCCGCCATTTCATCCGCAAAATAAATCTGAACAGTCCCGTCAGGAAGTTCAAGAACAAACGGCTCATAGCATCCTACAGAAGTCGCAGATGTATGTATTCGCTTAAGTTTACTTATGTGTGCGCCATTATCGTCAGAGGTGCAGACAGAGATATGATATGCAGTCTTTAATGTACCAGTGCCACTGCTTTTGCCGCGTTCATTTACCGCATATATAATTCGTCCCGGCTTATACGGGTTTGACGAACTCAACTGTGCGAACTCGATGTTGTCCATACGATAAGTCAGTTCATCTTCTGTGTATGCAGGAAGAATCGTAGTTTTAGCTGTCCAAGTATTACCGTTGTTGCTGCTGAAACGCACCTGTCCGGCATTGGCTGATGTATAAGTTGCCATCAGACGTCCGTCATTCAGACGATGAACACGGCCATAAGTACCGCCGTCAGGGTCAATTGCAACCGGCTTGTCCCAGACAATCGTGAGCTGTCCTGCCTCGACTTCGTCAAGGTCGGAGGTGGTGTTGTCAAGCGCGGTGAAGGTCAGTTCCGGGGCATTGAGAATCACGCCCAGCTTCAGTGCGACCTCAGCGGTCGTCTCTGCCTTGAGGAAACAGCCCTTTGCGTCGGAAAATTCAAGGCTGAAGCCACTCTTGAATGTCTGCGGAGGCAGGGCCATGCAGAAGTTCACAAGACCGCCCTCCGCATCTGCCGGCGTGAGGGTGAGCGTCTTTGCTCCCGCTCCGGAAACTTCGCCGAGCGTCACGCCGCCGTCCTCGCCCGCGCTGAAACCGAAATCCCCGGCAACATCCTCAGAAGCGTTCCCTTTGAAAACAGCCTTCGAGGCACGTCTAGTGCAGTTTGTCGGATAGTTCACCACAATCCGAAGATAGGCGCAGAGCTGGCGGAACTCAAGCGTGGTGCTTTCTCCACTTGCGACCATAATCGCCGCGGCCGGGTCGAAACCCGCTTCGGCAGGTGTCTGGGCTGACACAAATTTTACTGAATTTTCAGACACCCGCGCAGAAGACGGATATATTGCCGTGTATGGAGCCTCAACCGCCCCTTTCACCGTGAAGTTTGCCTTTTTTCCGCCGGCCTCTTCAGCGGTCAGAGCCTCTGAAACAACGCCGTTTACCGATATGCAGTCCCCTTCAGCCCAGAGAACGGGATATTTCCCGTCGGCCTTGTCGCCGAGCGCGGTCTTTGTCTCGTTCTCGAACGCCGACGCCGTGAATACGGTCTTGACTTCAGTTGTCGGTTCCGTTCCCGGTTTCTGTTCCGGCTGCTGTTCACCTGTGCATGAGAGGACAAGGGCGGTTGCCGCCATTGCAGTGAGGACTGCGGCTATTCTTCGTGTCATAGTATTTCCTATTTTTCTGTGATTATTCTTCCCTTCCTTATATATATGTTGCCGCTGAGTTGCGTGACTGCAAGAATGGTGTCATTACCGAGGTCACAGAGAGAGTTCCATAGGCCGTTGTCGCGGGTCTGGTCGATGTCGAACGGACGAATCTGTTCCCTCATCGTAAGGAATTCGTGTCCCTTCATCTCGTCGATGCGGCATATCGCCATCTCCATCACGGAATTTTTCGTCGTCGGTTCAAGAGCGCCCTCGGACGATTGGTAGCAGAGGACGAAATAATTGTCGGTCTTTATGATATATGGTGCTCCGGCATATATGTAGGCACTTTCCATCGATGTCCTGAACGGGTCGAAACGATTCACCGACGCCCCATAGACTGGTGTTTTCCAGTTATCGGCAATTTTTGTGCAGACAATCTGCGGATGGAACTTTATGTTCTGGCCGTTGGCCTCAATCGCGACATAAATCCAATCCCCGTAAATCATCGCTACAGGCATTCCGTCACGGAACTTCTCGTTGTAGCAGACTATGCGTGCCGGTCCCCAAGTGTCGCCTCCGTCCTTTGACTCGACGACGGAAATGTTCTGGTAGGGCAGACGCCTTTCATAGTAGGGAGTCTCGTCCGCGAAGTAGACCTGCACCGTCCCGTCCGGAAGTTCGAGCACACATGGCTCATAGCACCCGCGCAGAACATCCTTGTCCCAGACCTTGGACTTGTAGATGTCACGGACACCGCTCCATGTCTCGCCGGCATCATCGGAGGTAGAGATTGCTATGGTAAATGGCGTTTGTGAACTACGATTCTCGGCCGGTCGGATGTTTACCGCATAGATGATGCGTCCGGGATGATGAGGGTTGCTCGCGCTGAGTTGTGCGAACTCGGCATTGGAGACAACAACCTTGGCAGGAGCCCTATAGCTGTCGTGGTCTATTGCCACACGTTGTGGAGTCCATCCGCTCCATCCGTTTGCACAGATTTTGAAGCATCCGTTTCCACCACGTGAATAGACTGCCATATAGCGTCCATCATTCAGGCGATGCACACGCGCATACCCTCCGGGTGCAAGAAGTTTTGCGTCCTCCCACTCGATACGAATCTTGCCGAGAGAGGATTTTCTTGGGGCGGCATTTGGTTCGGAAGTAGCCGCAGAGCCAGTTGCAAGGCAGAAAAGAGCCAGCGATGCGCAGATCAGGAGTATTTTGCGATTCTTCATCTTAGCATTACAATTTGGTTGTCTGCAAAGATAGAGAAACGCCACGTTTTGCGTCAATAGTTTTCACGCAAAGTACACAAATTTTCGCGCAAAGATTCTTATCTGCGCTCCCGGATGCCCATTTCCTTCATTATCCGGCGCGTCAGCTCAGGTTCGTTTGTCGTGATGAAATCTACGCCAGCTTCGAGGCAGCGGCGTATGTCCTCATCCTTGTTGACCGTCCAGACATTGATACTGAAACCGTTTTCTCCGGCATCCTCCTTCCACTTCGGATCGCCAAGGAATGCGGAAAAGTGCATGTCTATTCCGTTGACGCCGTTAGCCTTCATCGTCTCAAAGTCGCTGTCGGAGCCAAGATACTGCACGGTAAATCCCGGAGCCGCTTTCGAAAAAAGACGGCATTCGTTCATGGAAAAAGAAATGAAGATGACCCGCTCCGGAGAGAACAGTCCGTGGGACTTGAGGCAAGAGACGATTCCGTCCACAGCGGCCTGCTGCTGATTCTCGTCCGCATGCGGTTTGAGTTCCAGCACTAAAGTCGTTTCGGGCCAGTCCTTCGCGAGGGCAAGGTATTCGTCGAGCAGCGGTATTGGTTCGCCGTTCGGAAGACGATAGCCGTCAAACTCAGACTTATTATGCTCACAGATCATCTTGCCGTCAATCTCGCTGTCGTGGAAAACGAGCAGTTGTCCGTCGGCGGTTATGTTCACATCAAACTCAGTTCCCCAGAACCCGTGTTCGCAGGCAGCCTTCAGCGAAGCGATGGAGTTGTGGGACATTCCGCCCTCCTCGCAATTCCAGTACCCTCTATGTGCAACAATCCCCACTCCCTGCTCTGAAGCGCATGAAACAAGCCCGCACATGGCGGCAGCAAGAAAGAAAATTCCCTTTTTCATAATTCAAATTTCGCAAGTATTCTAACTTATTGCAAATATTAAACTTATCTCTTTTATCGAACTCTCAAATCCCACGCACTTTTTTCTGTCCACGTTACCCCTCTCCTAAATCCTCTCCCTCGGGGAGAGGACTTACCCTCGCCACAAGGGCTCAAAAGTGGTGTTTCGCACTTGCGAAACTTGAGTCTCATAATAAATCACATTTGTGTCCACAAATATAACCTTTATGTGGGAACTAAACAACCATTCTTTCCGGCCTATGATAGGGCAAGAAGTGAGAAAATATCACTAAATTTGCGGTGGTTCGCACTAATCGCGGACTTTGAGAATTATGAGAGCAGCAATTTACGGCGCAGGTTCGCTCGGAACCATACTCGGCGCATTTATCAGCAAAAACGGAGGAGAGATAGACCTCATCAACCATAACGAGAAGCACGTGGCGGCGCTACGCGAAAAAGGGGCACATGTGGTCGGGACACTGGACTTTACCCAAAAAGTGACGGCATTGACAGACAAGGAGATGACCGGAGTGTATGACATCATATTCCTCATGACGAAACAGCAGGACAACGCCAGAACGGTGACATTCCTGAAGGATTATCTTGCAGAAGACGGAGTCATAGTGACTCTTCAAAACGGCCTTCCGGAGCCGCAGATTGCAGAAATCGTCGGTGAGGACCGGGTGCTCGGATGCACGGTCGCCTGGGGAGCGACGATGCTTGGGCCAGGAGTCTGCGAACTCACGAGCTCACCTGACAGCCTCACATTCTCGCTCGGAAGCACGTTCAAAGGCAAGGGAAACCACTTTGCCGATGTAAAAGACCTGCTTGAGAAGATGGGACAGGTCGAGGTTGATGAGAACTTCCTCGGAACGCGCTGGAGCAAGCTGCTCATCAATGCGGCGTTTTCGGGAATGAGCGCGGTGTTGGGCTGCACATTCGGCGAGGCCGCAAATCCGAAGCCGTCACGCCGCATTGTCCAGAGGCTCATCAAGGAGTGCATCGATGTCTGTGACGCATCGGGAATCAAGATTGAACCGGTGCAGGGCAAAGACATCGTGAAGTTGCTCGACTACCGCAATCCATTCAAGAAAGCCGTTTCATTCTTCATCATCCCACTCGCTATAAAGAAGCACGCCCTTCTCAAGGCAAGCATGCTCCAGGACATCGAACGAGGCAAGAAGACCGAAGTGGATTCCATCAACGGGGCAGTATGCGCACAAGGACGCAAGGTCAGCGTGCCTACTCCGTGCAACGACAAGGTGGTGGAAATCATCCACCGCATCGAGAACGGTGAACTCAAGGCCGAGCGTTCGAACCTCCAATTCTTTGAGCGTATCTGACTGAGTCAGACCTGAGAAGCCATGTGGCGACGGGCAATTTTTCATATAGATGTAAATTCCGCGTTCCTCAGTTGGAGCGCGGTAAAGCTTTTGTCGGAAGGCGGGTCTGACATCAGGCTCGTCCCGTCCGTTGTATCCGGTGACCCCGCCGACCGCCGGAGCATAATCACAGCTGCCTCTATGCCGGCAAAGAAACTCGGAATCAAGACCGCCCAGCCAGTCAGCATGGCGCTGCGCACCTACCCCAACCTTGTCATAGTTCGCGGAGACTGGACGTGGTACAAGAAGTGCTCGGACGGGTTTATGGAAATATGCCGAAGCTACTCCCCTGTGCTTCAGAAGTTTTCTATTGATGAATGCTTCATCGACATGAGCCTCAGGCTCTACAAGAAGGATCCCGTGGAAGTTGCGACGAGGCTTAAGGACGAGATTCACTCCAAGCTGGGATTTACCGTAAACATTGGCATAGGTTCGAACAAGCTGCTCGCCAAGATGGCCTCCGACTTCGAGAAACCGGACAAGGTCCACACGCTCTGGGAGGAAGAAGTCCCATGGAAAATGTGGCCGCTGCCGGTCGGAGATTTGCTTTGGGTCGGAAGGAAAACCCGCGAACGGCTTGCCTCATACGGAATCTACACCATAGGCGACCTCGCGAAAAGACCGGAAGCCGCCATTGCAAAGATTGTCGGGAAGAAATACGCGACTCAGCTGCACGAAAACGCAAACGGGCACGACAACGAGCCCGTGGAGACCGAGCAACAGGAGGCCAAAAGCATCAGCGCGGAAAGGACATTTGCAAAGGACATCACGGAGACGGTGGCTCTTGACCGGGAATTGTTCAAGGTCGCCTGCATCGTCGCACACAGGATGCGGCGCCACGGATTCCGCGGCTCGGTTGTCTCCATATTCGTGAAACACAACGACTTCAGCGTTGCACAGAAACAATGCACGCTCTCCCAACCGACAGAAGTGACGGCGCTCATTCTCAACGCCGGCCGCAAAATGCTCGCGGAAATCTGGAACGGCCACACCCCTGTCCGACAGGTCGGCCTCGGAGTCTCGAAACTCACCCGCGAAAGCGCCGTCCAGATGAGCCTATTTGAAGATCCTCAGATTGAATATTACCGTCGCTGGGACCGCGAATATGACGAAAAACAAGCAAAAAACGAGGATGCACGCATCCTCGCCTACGACAAAAATAATTAAGAAGCTGTTCCCGCTCGGGAATGCCTACTCCTCGCTTAGGGAGTCAATCCAGCGCTGGCGACGGGCGTCCTGAAGGAGCATGACGAGCTTAAACTGGCCATCGCGGGCACCCTCGTTAAGACTGATTTTCTTGAAAAGGTCATAGGCATTCTTGCGAAGAACAATAGCCTTCGGAGCCTTGAGACGGTGTGAAGCACGCTTGGATTCGTACTCTATGTTCATCTCCTGCAAATGCTTATCTACAATCTCCGTAAACTTCTCCGCCTTTGCGGCACGGATGCGACGGTCGTCGAACTCGTAGTAGAAGTCGTACTGTGACTCTTCCGGATCGGCAAATCCGATGAAGAAATTAACCTTCCATCCGGTCTCCTTCTCCGCCATACGCACGGCTTCGATGAACTGTTTCTCGTAGAGCTTCTCGCCGGTGATGCTCACTATCCCGTTGACTTTCTGCACCATGTGAATCTTCGGGGTCTTGTGATACCAGCCACCGACCTCGACAAGATCGTTCATATTGTAGCGGTAGAGTCCCGAAAGCGTCGTCACATAGACACAATAGCGCTTGCCCTGCTGCAGCTCGTGGAGACGATAGAAACGCGGTTCCGGCTTGTCAAGATCACATTCCTCAACAAACTCATAGTAATGATAATGAGGGAAAAGCGTCGAATCTATGCCTTCGTCAAGCACAAGTCCGAAGCGGCACTCGGAAGCAAAATAGCCGAGTTCCTGGTAGCAGCAACATGACGGAAGCTGCTCAGCAACCTTTGCGGAAGCGATCGCCGTGTTGCCGCATTTCCAAGAAGAGAGAAACTGCAATTCCGGCCACCAATCCTTGATCTGAGGCACCGGATGCGCCGCCTTCACCTTGCGGAGGAATTCCGCCCTCTCCGGATCAGGCGTCATTGCAGGGGCCAGTGCAGCACGAATCTCATCAGAAACAGCAAACTTTGAAGAAAGCGTACCCTGCTCTATATCATTGATGTAATCGTCAAAATAGTCTTCCGCATTGTGGATGAGTTCAAGAATTGTTGACGGATTCGGAGCGACGATGTATGTGACGCTGTGGGCGATGGCAAGTCTCATCATCGTGTAGTATCTCGCTGTATAGTCCTTGATGTCATAGACTTCCGACGGAGTCACAAACCTCTCGCGGATGAATCCCGGCAGTTCCTTTGCCGTGACGCCGGACACGGATCCGAAGATTGTCCCGTCCTCGGCATACCCTTCAACAACCTTCGCCACCGAGACGACAAGTCCGCCGCAGAGGAATTTCGGCCGTAGCCTGGCGAAGTTGTCAAGCCACACATGAGACATCTTTGAATAGACATCTTCCATATATGTCTCGGAAATCGGAATCCACTTAGGCTGCGACGTCGTCCCGGAAGTAGTCGCGTACATCAGAGGCTTGCCGGGAATGAGCACGTCCCTTTCTCCGTGCTTGTGACGCTCGACGTATGGGCGAAAAGCCTCGAAACCAGCCGCCGGGACACATTTCTCATACATCCTGAAAAGCTGCTCTGAAGTCCTCGCCTTGAGGATTGAACGAAAATGGTGTTCACGTCCGTAGGCGGTGTTTCTTGCTTTCCAAAGAATTCTTCTGAGTGTTCTCGCGCTTGCATGTTTAGGGTCGCGAGAAGCAATCTTCAACGACATTCTCGGAAAAAATGAAAGGACACGAAGTCCCAGATTGACCAGTTGATATGGTATAGCCATAATGCGAGTTCTGTAAAGAAACCTTAAAAAACCGTGCAAAGGTAGTAAAAATCTGGAAACAACGGATATTCAATGTTCCGCGCGCGATGTTCAGAAAAGGACAAACTGGCTACCTGATAAGATTGAGGAACTCATTGCGTGTGCGTTCCGAATTGAGAAACGCCCCAGAGAACGCCGAGGTTACCGTAAGCGCATTTGCTTTTTGAACACCACGCAGGGACATGCAACTATGCGAGGCTTCAATGACAACTGCCACACCAAGTGGCTCAAGCGTGTCCTGTATGCAGTCACGGATCTGCACCGTCAGCCGCTCCTGCACCTGAAGACGACGTGCATAGCACTCAACAACGCGTGCAATCTTGCTTAGTCCGGTGATACGCCCGTCCGGTATGTAGGCCACGTGAGCTTTCCCGATGAACGGCATGAGATGATGTTCGCAGGTGGAATAAAGCTCGATATCACGAACCAGCACCATCTGACTATAGTCTTCCTCGAACATAGCGCTGCGCAGTATCTCCGCTCCGTCCTCGCCATATCCTTTTGTAAGAAATTGCATCGCCTTCGCCACCCTTTCCGGAGTTTTCAACAATCCGCCGCGTCCGGTGTCTTCACCGAGCAACCGCAGTATCTCCAAGTAATGCCCAGCGATCTCCGCCGTCACCTCCGGGTCATAATTTTCATCCTGTCTATATGCCATTTTGTCTCTATTTTATGCCTATTGTCGCCTGCATCACAAATGGAACTATTTTTGCCACAAAACATCCGGACACACGGCAATGCAAAATTAAGTAAAAAAAGGTATCATATTACCTATTTTTTATATATCTTTGCCGCCCCAAATGAAACGGGAAGATTTATTTGTTGATTATTAACGTTTTAAACTCATAAAGCTATGTATTGGACACTTGAACTGGCCTATAGACTTGAAGACGCGCCGTGGCCGGCAACCAAAGACGAGCTGATTGACTACGCATCACGCTCCGGAGCCCCTCTCGAAGTCATTGAGAACCTCGAGGAACTCGATGATGACGGCGAAATCTACGAAAGCATCGAAGACATCTGGCCGGACTACCCGACCAAAGACGACTTTTTCTTTAACGAGGAGGAGTATTAACCCACTATTGAGATATTATTGATTGATTTTCAATAATTTATGATTTAAGCACCGGATAGTTCCGGTGCTTTTTTGTGCCAAAATTGCAGGTTTTTCAGGGTAAAAACAGGCCCAAACTATCCAATTACTATCCAGTGAAATTGCAAATCCCCCTGGAAATAAGAGTAGTAAATGGGGAACATAACCGTTTATTTTCAATTCCGTGAGGCTTCACTGCAAATAAAGCCATAAGATAATGTGAAAAACTTGCAAAAATGAGATTTTACCCGTATTTTTGTAGAAACTTTGCAAATATAAGGGTGATATGCTGCTCAAAATCGAATTAGAGAACTTTTTCTCAATAAAAAATAGGGTGTGTCTGGACTTTGTTGCAGCGAAAAGCAACACCAAGCAAGCTCGAGAGCTATCCTATAATGTCATTGACTGGAATGGAACGAAAGTATTGAAGACTATTGGACTTTTCGGGCCCAATGCATCAGGAAAATCAAACATTCTCAAAGCCATCAATTTTTGTTGCAGAATGATTCTGGAATCCCACCAGAACAATGAAGGCGCGGTATTCAATTTTATGCCGTTCAAGTTTGACGGATATGACAAAAAGCCGAGCGAGTTCTTTATAGATTTCGTTTGCAATGAGGTAGAATATGAGTATTCATTTGCATTGACAAGAACGGAGATTATTCGTGAGAGCCTATACTATTATCCTAACGGAAAACGGGCAAAAGTCTTCACTCGTGATGAGAATTCGAAAGATGTATATTCATTCTCTCCTGGCGTAATCGCGAAGCCAAAGGATGTTGCACTCAATACGAGCCGCAAGAACCTGTTCCTCAGCAGGGCAAGTTCAATGAACAGAGAACTCCCACAGGAACTGTACCGGTATTTCTTGAACACATTCCTTCTCGGACTTGTCGATTTAAACAGTGTCTCTGTGGAGGAGAACTTCAAGGCTTACAAAAAGATTATCTTGAAAGCTCTTGCCATCTGTGATACTGACATCTGTGATATAAAGGTGAGACACGAACAAGTGCCCGCTCCCGTCATGTCGTCTCCGGGCTCACCAGAGCTGAATTTCCGGATGATTGATATCCTCAGGTTTCAGACTACGCACAAAAGGTCTCCGGAAGTGTCATTTGATCTGGACGTGGAAGAATCAAATGGAACAAGAAAGTTGTTCCAGATTCTCTTGAGGCTTCTCGATGTCGTCCGGAACAGAAAATCACTGATGATGGATGAGTTTGATATGGGGCTTCATACGAGGCTGGCAGATTTCATCCTTGACCTCATCCACGCATCCGATAGTTCGCAGTTGCTGTTCACCTCGCACAATACGAACCTGATTGACATGAAACGTCTGAGGAAAGATCAGGTCGTGTTCGTCAACAAACTTGAGGATGGTTCCACCGATGTCTATTCTCTTTATGACTACAAGGATTTCCGGGAGAATATGGATGCGGAAAAGGGATATATCCAGGGGCGTTTTGACGCGGTTCCGTTCGTTGATTCCTCAGTCATGAACTTGAAGCAACTTCTGGAGGACTGATTATGGCAAAGCAACGGACACCATCCCCGTCAAGGACAATGAAGCGGGTCTTCCTCGTGTTCTGTGAAGGTGAAACTGAGGAAACTTATCTGGATTACCTCAAACAGACATATCGTTCGCCGATAAGGATTGTTCCCAAGGTGGAAGGCGGAAGCATCTCCCAACGGCTCATTGACGCGACAAAGAGGGAACTGAAGATTTCAAAGACAGACAAGATTCTCGTCTTCCTTATGTATGATATGGATGTCCCTGCCATCAACGGGAAACTGAATGATTGCCGCGCATATAAATTGTTGAGCAATCCAGCCATTGAACTATGGTTCCTGCTTCACGGGAAAGACAAGAAAACTAAATTATCCACAGAAGACGCCTTCAATGAACTGTTGAAAATGGATGACTGCTGGGCAGGCTATGAAAAGGCGGCCTTGACCGACACTCAAAAGGCTTTTCTCTGGGAGCATCGTCTTGAGGCTACGGAACGGGCACGAAAACTGAAAGTTTTTGAGAACCCCTCATCCGGCATCTTCAATTTGATTTTGGCTTTGGAGAAGAGTCTCAAGAATGATGGATAGTCATTGTCAAGTTTCAGCGATTTCAAAAGTGAAACATACTATCCATTTCAGCCCCGATGCGGTAAGTTATAATTATAATGGCTTGACAGTAAGATAATTACAAGAGCACATTCACTGATTTAACGAGGAGGAGTATTAGAGGAGAATAATTAAGAAATTTAAGATTAAATCCCTGTAAATTAGCAAGATTTACGGGGATTTAATTTGTTTGGGCAACGGCGTTTGACCGCCTCAAATGGTGTGGTTTGTTTGGATAAAATGCATTTTTTGGAGGATGATTTGTGATCTGTTTGGACATAATTCACTACCTTTACAGAGGTTTGTGAGTATTGCCGCAACCTCTGATTTTTAATTTCAAACATCCTTCAGTATGGGAAGACCTAAAAGATTATATAGATGGAAAAAGAACCGTTTGTTGTAAAAATACATGATGTTCACATTGAGGAAGAATATGTGGAATGGGTTAATGTACTTAAGACTACTTATCGCAAGTCTCAAATAAGAGCTGCGGTAAAAGTTAATTCCGAAAAATTGTTATGGAATTGGCAGCTTGGACGTGACCTTGTTCAAAGAAAAGCTGAGGAGCGTTGGGGGACGGGAATTGTTGAGCAAATAAGTCTTGACCTGCAAGCGGAATTCCCAGATGAAAAGGGGTTCTCAACTTCGAATATTTGGTATATGAAAAGATGGTATCTTTTCTATGCTAATGCTCTAAGATCGAGTGAAAATCAAAAACTTGCCCAACTTGGTAAAGAATTATATTTGCTTAATAATGAGAATGATGCAAAACTTGACCAGCTTGGTCAAGAAATTAACGACAATGGCATAAATGGTATAGATTTCCCACCTCTTTTTGCTTTTGTGCCATGGAGACACCATATTGAGATAATCAAAAATTGTACAACAACCGAAGAAGCCATATTCTATATCCAAAAAACCATAAATGAAGGTTTAAGCAGGAGTAATCTCACTCATTGCATAAAAGCTGATTTATTTCACAAACAAGGTGGGGCTGTAAGTAATTTCCCGGAGCATTTGCCGGTTGTTCAGGCAGAGCTCGCTCAAGAAATGACGAAGGAAAACTATGATTTTGGGGTTATCACCTTGCCTTCTAAATTTAATGAAGCTCAATTAGAGGATGCATTAGCCCATCAGTTAAGTCGTTTTCTTCTCGAATTAGGTAATGGTTTTGCTTTTGTTGGGCGACAGAAAGAGATTGTGGTTGCAGGAAAGAGTCGTAAAATAGATTTGCTCTTTTATCATATCCACTTAAAGGCATATATTGTCTGCGAATTAAAAGTAGTTGCATTCCAACCTGAATTTTTGGGCAAATTGAACTTTTATGTAAATGCTGTTAATAACCTATTAAAGGCGGAAGATGATAATCCCACAATCGGATTGTTGATATGTTCTGATATGAACCGAACAGAGGTACAATGGTCTTACTACACCAATAGGTGTTGCAACTTACAGCAATGTTCAAATCGAAGATATCAAAAAGCAGTTGCCTTCAATTGAAGAACTGGAGCAACGTATAAAATTATTGGAGACGGAATTGAATAAAAAGCAGAAATAATGAATACGCAAATGCAAATCCTAATTTATTAGGTAATGCCAATCGTATTGGAGGTCGTTTTAATAGAGTAATATTATGATTAAACTCTTTATTAGCTATAGTCATCCGGATGCAAAATACGTAGAAGCATTTATGCGTTTTATAGTACCATTGTGTGAAAAACATAATGTAGAGATATGGTATGATTGCAATATTACGGTCTGCTAAATATCAATAGACTCCCTCGGGAATTTTAATTTGTAACCGTGTGTATTATGATTTTATTTTACTACATTTGGTACTTATAGGGTTAATGTTTTCTCAAAAGCATTATTATAATACACAAAGATTGGGAAGTCAACATCACGTTCAAGTTGAAAAAGGATGAATAACAAGGACACTTAAATGCAAGCTGCTATGAAACTGGGATGTCAAATTTGAGAAATGTCCGTTTAGCAACTGCTCGACCAGCACACGATAAGTCCGGGACATCTTGGCGAATATACTGATTGGCGAACCATACAAATGAGAGGCGGATTGGCTGAGCGGCTATATCGCAATCAAGGACTGAATGGACGTATATTAACTTTCTAATATAATTTGTAATGGAGCTACGTAAGACACTTGCTGTTTGGCTTACC
>ERZ1026854.414-NODE-414-length-29937-cov-4.813701_pt1 | contig 29937 bp, 48 predicted proteins | sample MGYA00380157_ERZ1026854 | MGnify/ENA primary metagenome ERZ1026854 (study PRJEB33269, sample SAMEA4719793) | human gut metagenome | biome: human-associated habitat; feature: organic feature; material: feces | place: Cameroon | collected 2013-10 ... | reverse complement strand
GGCGTTTTCAGCGGATGCAAATCTCTTGAAAATATTGACTTCAACGGCGTAACGTATATTGATAAGAGTTCATTTACAAACTGTGTCGGCCTTACGGATATTTATGTTCCCGACACTGTTACTTATATCGGAGAGTGGGCTTTTGCATACTGCGTAAATCTGAAAAAAGTAAGTGTAGGAAAAAACACGTTCGTGGACAAAAACGCGTTTAACGAATGTTCCGCCGTTATCGAAAGGAGAAACTGATGGAAAATTTGATTATTGAAAGCGATAATCTTATTGCGATGAGAAAACTGTTACCCGAATACGAAGGGAAAATCGACGTAATGCCGATAGATCCACCGTATAATACAAATATTTCTTACGTCGGGTATAAAGATTTTGACAGTCGCTGGAACGTGTTTATGCGTGAACGACTTGAAGTCGCATATAAACTTTTAAGCAACCGCGGCGTTATGTTTATCCATATCGACGAAAACGAATGCGTTGACTTATACCATATCTGCTTAGATATTTTCGGCTGCGAAAACGTAAGAATTTTGATATGGAAGAAAACCAACGATTATTTTGATAAAAATCGTATCGAAAAACCGCTTGAAAACGGAATTCGCCGCACGCACGAATTTGTTTTGCTGTGTGGTAAAAATCTGAAAGAAACGGTATTAAAGCCTATAATGCAACCAACGCTACAAAACGGCAAAGTGGTTGAACGGGAAAAGCCTCTTGAAACTGTGATTGATTTTCTCGGCACGACTTCTTCGGCAAAAGATGAAATAGCCGCTTTATTCGGAGACAGAACAGCATTTTCCACCCCTAAGCCGATGAAACTGATTAAAGAATTTGTAAGAGCGGCAAGCGAAAAAGATTCCATCGTTCTTGATTTCTTTGCCGGTAGCGGGACAACGGGACACGCCGTTATGGACTTAAACAAAGAAGACGGCGGGTCACGCAAATTTATTTTGATAACGAATAACGAAAACAATATTTGCCAAAATATCACTGTCCCACGAGTCCGAAAAGCGGCAGAACTTTTTGGCTATAAAGAAACTTTGAAATTTACGGCTTTTTGAAGTTGCAAGACAAATTCTGTCCTGTAAAAATGTTTGTGCTGTGGTGAAAATAAAGAATGTAAAAAACGACCGAAAATTTTTCGGTCGCCATTTTACGAACTCGCTGTTTACGCTGTTTGATTTAATATTCCTGAAATTCCCCAAGAGTATCTAACATTTGCCGTGTCTATAATTTTTGCAAGTTTACCATATGCTGCAGCTGTAGGACTCACAGTAAATGTATACTTGTTGAGTTTGAAAGCCGGGAATGTGTAAGATATCTCAATAGGCAACCAAATATTTGTATCTGCGTGACTGCATATTAATATACACGGGTTTGAGCCTCTAAATGTTACCGGAATTTGAGCAATTTCGTCTACGACTACCTCTGGTGTAAAAAGCGAATCATCGACTTCAATTTCACTTAAATCGGCAAAACTTTCAGCGTCAACATTAACAAACGTGCTACCCGTATAATAAACAGGCGATGCACCTGCCGGCCCTTGAGGGCCAGTCGGTCCTTGAACACCTTGTGGGCCTCTCTCTCCTTTTTCACCCTGTGGGCCGGTTGATCCTTGCTCACCTTGAGGCCCTCTTTCACCCTGAGGTCCCGTTTCTCCCTGCGGACCTTGTATACCTTGAGGTCCTTGAATACCTTGAGGTCCCGTTTCGCCTTTTGGGCCTATAGGTCCTTGCTCGCCCTGAGGCCCCGCTTCTCCCTGCGGACCTTGAATACCCTGAGGACCTCGTGGGCCTTGAATTCCTTGTTTGCCCTCTGGACCGATTTCGCCTTGCTCGCCTTGTGGACCTTGTGGACCTTGCAATTGCCCTTGATTCACCCAAGTTGAAGTAACGCCGTCATACGCCCATATATCGCGAGGAGCGGTCAGTCCGACAAAATATGCGTCGCCTGCGTTTGCGTTTGTTGGCAATTGTGACGGGGTATTTACGGTGCCAATTATTACGAAGTCATTTCCCGATGCACCCTTTTCACCTTGAGGGCCACGAGGGCCTTGCGCTCCTGTCTCCCCCTTTGGCCCCGTCGGCCCTTGAATTCCTTGCGCTCCTTGTATGCCTTGTTCGCCTTGCGCTCCAGTTTTGCCTTGCGCTCCAGTTGGTCCTTGAGGACCGGTTGCACCAGCTTCACCTTTTGCGCCTTGTATACCTTGCAAACCTTGTATACCTTGAGGTCCGCGCAAGCCTCTTTCACCCTGTGGACCTTGTTCGCCTTTTAGTGAATCCACATATTCAACTTGAGCGAGTCCACCGCTAACAATAGCCCTGATATATGCCATAGATCCAATGGTGTCCGCATAAGACGATACGATAATATCCCCAACTTGAATAGTCTTTGAAAGCGGATTGACAACATTTGCCAACGTCACAGCGGTTGTACCGCCCGTGATAGCTTCATTAATAAAAAAGATGCTTTGCCCTTGAGGTCCGCGCAAGCCTTGCTCGCCCTGAGGTCCCGTTTCTCCCTGCGGACCAATAGGCCCTTGAATTCCTTGAATTCCTTGAGGTCCTTGAATACCTTGAGGTCCTTGCTCTCCTTGCGGTCCTTGCTCTCCTTGCGGTCCTTGAGGACCTTCAACACTTTGTACGTGTCCTGCATTTTCCCAAGTTAGCGTGTCAGTTCCCGTGATGACGTACATATCATATGTGTCAGGCTCAGATGGATCGGGAATAAGATAAGCCGTGCTTTGGTCAACGGTTGATGGGTCGGGCAACAAAGATGCCGAGGCAAGTTTGCCTGCAATCGTAAACGGTTTGCCGGGATCGCCTTTAGGACCTTGAGCACCAACAGGGCCTTGAATCCCTTGCGCGCCTCGTGGTCCAATAGGTCCTTGCTCGCCGACTTCACCTTGTGGTCCTTGTGATCCCGTCGGACCTATTTCCCCCTTTGGCCCTCGTATATTCTTCGTCACAGGGTTTGCCTTGCCGCCGTCGTTCGACCAAGATATATTGCCGTTGTCGTCAACACTCGGAATGAAAGTCGTGCCTTGCGGAATGCCGAAGTCGAAGTTCGTCGGATAGTTTCCGTTGCTATCGGGCGTTGTTGATTGTTCAACCGCAACACTGGCTTGTTGATTTGCGCCAAGTGTGTTCGTCTTTACCGTTCCAACAACAAACGGTTGCTTTGCGGCAAGGCTTGCGTTCTGCGTATAGTAAAGATTGAGCAACGTCAATATTTGTTCGAGTTCGTCCTCTGTTGCCGTCGTAGGCGGAATCGGCAATGCGGAATACTCGACCGTAAACGAACTCGTGTAAGTCGTTTGATTGATTGTTTCAAGCGTTTGACCGCTCGTTCCGTCGTTAAGCAAGACGTTGAACGATACGCCGACTTGTCCCTCTACTTCCGTTACGTTATACGGCACGGCAAGTTTCCAGCGGTGGACTTGCTTTTGGTTGCTCTCGTCAACGCTGTACGCACCCACATACGACATAGGCGCATATGTAGTCGTCAATCCGTTCGGCAACGTGAACGCGACTTGTATCGCCGCTTGCGCAGGTGAAATCAGCGTAAACAACTCAACGTTTGCTACTTTGTTCTGTCCTTGATAGACGTGGTCGGTATCAGAGCGTGTGACCGTGCCGTCAAGATTCAAAAAGAAAAGCATAATTTTTTACTCCTTTTTTTATTTTTTGTATTAAAAGCCCCTCGCTCTGAAACGAGGGGCTGCCATACACTATCGTCAAAAAGCTACCTCTTGATAATCTTCGGGGATTACCGCCGAAAAATATATGGCGTCTGTGGTTTCGCCCGAGTTTATATCAACGTTTTGTCCAAACAAGATTGTGTAACGGTCTGTTCCGACTTTTTTACATATAGCCCACGACTTTGCACCGTTAATCGGACAAGTCATCGGATTCCATTTCAAAATGCCATTAACCATCAATATGTGTTTCAACGGCGTGGTATTCTCTTCCCACGCCGTATCGGCGGACAGTTCTTGCACAGTAATCGATGTGCTTGCCACTATGTCTTTGTTCAATGCGTTGATTGTTTGTTTTTGCCAAATCACATAGAATTTGTCGGGTTCCAATATAGCCTCTTCTTTGCTCACATAAGGGTTGAATGTGGCAAGACCGGGGCATACTATAATATCGTCGCTGTCTGATACATAATGCACTTGATAACTAAAATCAATTTGCTCACGGCTGTCCTTGTCGATTTTAAGTGCATAGTCATCCAAATTTCCAGTGGCTTCAAGTGTGGTAAACCCATACTTGCTAAACAGTGTGCCTTCCGGATAAAGCATTGCTTTTCCACCGTCCTTTTGCTCATTGAATGACGGTGTCCATGCATTATCGCTCATGAACAATGACATTTTTGAAAACTCGCCGTATACGTCGGTGTATGGTACGAGACGTTGTGTTGCTTTGTTTTTCTCGTTCTCGAAATCGTTTGAGCTTTGGAAGCCCGCGCCGTAGTTATCGTAGAATGAGATGTTGAAGCATATAGAGTTTCCAAAAGGAAAGGCTACAACCGGCATAAGAATCCCATCGCTCGCATTAAACTTGTCGAAACTTACAAAAGCGCACATTATTTTGTTTATTACATAATCGCTTTCATCAGCCGACCAAGCTCCTCTATCGAACGTGCGTTTCATCATCAAGGTGAAATACCGCAATATGGTATTGTGTGTATCCACAACTGTGTTGCCGTTACTCTGATAAGAATACCGGCTTGCGTAAGCGGATTTGCCAACGATTATGCGTTCTGCATAGTGTATGTGCCGCTCCACGCTCTGTTTTTCCGAGATGTCGTACAAGCGATAGTTCGAGTTCAACCCGACGAATTGTGACAACTGGTTGAAGTTCTTTGCAAGTGTGACAGTGATTCTTATACGCGTTATGTCGTATTCCGCATCTACCGTCGCAATGTATTTGCCGTCAAGAATCTGCCCGACCTTTGGCATTTGCGAATAGGTTTTGATGTCGTAAGTGCGTTGTTCAACGTCTTGTCCGAGCCTTGCGATTGCGCCGCGCATTTTCTCGCCGTAGAACGACGTTTCGGCAACGTTTGCGCCCTGATTGTACACGAGCGCGTTACTCGTTTCGCCGCCGTCCGTAAGCACGGGTTTGACCGCTTCAACGCGCGCCGTCGCTATCGGCACATATGTCACCTTGAACGCGAGCCTGCGATACCATTCGCCATTTGATGTATCTATCGGTTTTAGACCGATACCAGTTTTTGCGTTTATAATATTGACAATCGCGGTGTTGTTGAACACCTCTGAAACACTGGTTTGCCCCTCTTGTTTGAACGTCAACCCGTCAATAATATTGCCGCCTTGCTTCCACCGCAATGCCCACGCTTTTGAATACGGATATGCAGTTCCCCAATAGGACGAAAGCACGCTGTATTCTGCGTCTTCGTATGCGTATGCGGTGATGTCGCCGACTGGCGTGTTTCCGCTGTTATAATCGGGAATGAATCCACATTCGAGTTTTATGAGTTGTTGAATCGGCAAAGAAGTGCGTATAAGCACGTTGTCGCCGTTTATCTCGATATTGCCGTCCTCGGTACGCACCGTTATATAGTCGTTACCGAATTCGGTTATTGCACCGCCCTCGTCCGTCGTGTTGCAAAGATTTTGCGCGGGCGACGTTATCTTGCCGCACCATTCATTGCTGTCAATCGTGCTGTCTTGGTATATCATCGGTGGCATAGTCGGTGCTTGCTCGCTTCCGCCGAGTTTATCAAACGTTACCTTGTAATGCGTATCGTCTGTTGTGGACAACGGCACAAGGCGCGGTATTGCGTGGATATATCCGCCCACTTGCGATAGCGCGTCCCAAAGCGTGCAGTTTGTAAACGAAAATTCGGGCGCGGTGACGTTCTCGTATTCTTGTGCAAAATCCTCGTCAAGCACATATTCTTGCTTTTGAATCTCTGCGCCTTTATCTATCCCTACTCGCCGTGTTATGCCCGATGATAACAGCCTTTGACACACTGACGTAATTGTGGGTTGGGTCTTGGGGGCGATCTGCGAGAAAGTGGCAAAAGATAATTCATTTTTGAATGTTTCATCCATTATCCCGGGGTCGTTAATAAGAGTCCACGTTATCACCAATGTTTCTGTTAGTGTATATGTACCGATCTCATCTAATTGAATATTTTTATTAGCGGTCAAATCCTCGTTCATCAAAACGCTACCCGATGGCGACTTAACCACGACATTGAGTCTTTTAATTGAGCCTGCTGTAACTGTACCGTTTGGAGTTACATTGATTGAGTACCTATTTGAATAAACAGTAAATGCCTTTCCCACTATCACAGGCGAATAATAGTGCTGTGTTATATCAATGTACTTTTTATATCCCGTAGCAAGACCATTATTCAAGTTTTCCGAAACTTGTTGATAAGCACTTGCATAATCTGTATGTAAATACTTTGTACTTGTCAATGTGCCGATAAAGCGGCGTTCCATAGCCTTTGTGAGTTCGATAGTATTTATCGTCCAATCGTATTTTGCGCCAACAGACGGTGCAAACGTGCGCCGCGTACGCTTTGTAGATGATACAAGACGATATATTCTATCCACCTCAACACCGTTTTCGGCAATGATTATGCGAATCGGCGTAAACGGCTTTATTGGGGCGTAACGCGATGAAAGCGACAGATTTATACACCCCGCGTCGAGAACGTCGTTGAGTGCCGTTCCGTCCGTAAAAGGACGCGCCCACGGTGACAATGCTTGCCATAGATTGTTTTCAAAAATTTGAGGTTGGTAACTAAACATTGACACTTGCTCCTTTTTGACATAAAATAAAAGCACACTAATAGGGGGTGTGCTTATGCGCGAACGCATTGGTTATTCAAATTTTGTTGATAAGTACGGAAAAATAATTTTCCCGATTCTTATTTGTGTTTTATATGCAACATTTCCATTTCCGCTAATATGGGGAATAAATGAAAATATTTTTGCTAACTCACAGCACGCATTTTCTTTTTCATTCCTTAAAGGTGCTTATAATAGTCCGCTTTACCGATACTTACAATTAAAAAATCTTTATGATTCTACAATGTATCAGTTTTATCCGACCTTTGAGGAATTTTTGCATACACAGGTTTCTTCTCTGATATTTTGTTCTTTTGTATTCGTTCTTTTCTATGTATGCGCAATTTGCACTGTCGTTTTCTTTATCAAGTTGTATCGAAAAAACATTATAGACAAGGGGTTATTGATAACAATTCCAAGTGCTTACCTCGTTTGTAATCTAATAAGCATTTGTATTTTTAGACCCACAATGCCCTTTGTCGGCTTCTACACAACGCTGATATTCTTACTCCTTGCAATCTTGTACTGTGCAAATGCGCAGTTGCTTCCAAAGCCGCACCAACACAAGCCGACCAAATCCGAGCGAATCGCCGAGTTGGAAAAGCAAGTTGCCGAACTGACAAAGGAAAAGGACACCCATTGAGTGTCCTTTCTTTATCCCTCTGTCCTCGAACGATTGAACGAAGCACCCGCTCGCTCTCGTCCGATAGCATTGCCGATGTTTTCCCACTTGCGTTGGTAAGTGTTTTCTTCCGCTTCTCTTGCATAGCCAAACAGCGTTCCTATCGTCATAAGTCCGCCTGCAACATAATTGCCTGTTGCGAACGCCAAAGCGATACCGCCGACTTGTCCTGCAATCTTCATTGAGGCATTTGCAATATCTTGCGCTTGCTGTGAGCCTTTATATCTGCCGATGAGCGACACTTGCCAGTCAAACCCTGACTTGATAATCTGCGCCGCAGGAATGACGTTTGCAAAGGCTTGAACTCCTTGCACAAAGTGGTTGAATTTGCTGTCGCCGTTTATTTCTTTTATTCCGCTTTTTATATCGTCCGCCCATTCCGAGAATACGGACTGATAGCCTTTCTCTTTTTTAGAGCCGCCACCGCCCGAACCCTTAAAATCGACCGTGATTTTATATTCTGCCATAATATCACCTCGCGATTTCCAAAGTCGCCGAAACTGTGATACCCTTACCCGAAGTCAAAGACGCGGTTATTTCGCGCGCAACAACGTCCCACGACGCGCTGACACCTTGCGCGGTATCTCCGTCACCGTCGGCGTATGAAAGCTCATATACGCGTTGTAGTGCGCCTGTGAGCATATCTTTGAACAGCATTGCCGACACGTCGCCGCGCTTGTAAGGCATTATGACTTTGATAGTCAAGCCTTGTTGCGTAACTTCGGTTTTCATTTCCTCGCTTCCGTCCACATTTGACGAATCGCCCGTGCGCGTACGAACGATTGCACCGTCCATAAGCACAACGACGGTAGGATTCGCCGCCGAGCCTTTCGCTTTCATCTTCATCGTGACGTTGTTTGCAAGCACACCGTCTTTGATGAGTTGCCACGACACCTGAAGCGTTGCAGGCACTGCTTTCCCGATTTGTCCGAAATAGTTTTCAGTACCTACAAAAGGTGTAGAAACGCTCAATATGTACGCATATGAATTGTTGCTCTCATCGGTTATAATGCCCGCATTTCCTGCTACGTCCGCTACAAATGCGTTTATAGCTTGAAGCGCATAATCGGCGCGCCCCGTAACTTTGTTCTCGTCGCAGGGGATTATTACTTGAAGCGACTGCATAAGCAATACGCTGTCCAGTCCTTTAAGCGGTATCGGCGTGCTTGATTGTTCGAGTAAAACTCCGTTTATGAGAATTGTCGGAAGTTTTTTTTGCGTGCCTTTTATAGCGTTCTCAAACTCGCCCTCGTTGCTGTGGACGTAAAACTGATAGTTTCGCCCACCCACCGTTCCTGCAAATGCGTTCAACCTTTCGGTAAGTTTTTCGACAAGTTGTTTGTTTGTTATCATATCTCGCTCCTATTGTTTAGACAGTGTTCCCCGCAACTCTTGCGCAAGCAGTATTGCAATCATGTCGCATGCATCGTCAAACCAATGTTCGTTTGGGTTCTGTCTCCCGTTCCACTTCGGCGATACCCACGGCTCGTTGGTGTATGGCATATACGGTGCAACCGACTGGTCGATTTCTATCACCCATACGCCGTCACCCTTGTAATTCAATTTGACAGCGTTGTTTTTTAAGTTGCCCGTGTCGATAGGCACTACCGATTTGAATGCCGTCATCACGTTCTGCATGATTGCAAGTTGCCGTGTATAATCAATCATTTTTTTCCACCTTGATTATTTTGAGCCTCACACGCTTTGCCGCATATTTTACACGAGAAAGTCCGAGCGATTTCTCACCGTTCCTCGTATCAAATTCCTTGCTTATTTCCGTTATGAGCCACCACGATTCCGCAAAAAACAATTTGTCGTCTTTCGCAAATGGATAGGCATACGCGGTTTCAACCTCGCTTTCCTCTCGAGTACTCATAAGGTTTTGGACAGGTTGCTCTCGAAGCTCACGCCAGTCGGTGTAGAATTTTACTTTGATGATTTTTCCCTGTTCCATTGCGCCGTCTTTGGGAAACCACTTCGCAACAATTAAGTCCTTTTCTTTTGGCATAAGTGCGTTTATCATCTCAATAGTCCTCTCTGTAAGCGAATTTAGGCACGGTGTAATGTCCTTGATACGCAAGGCACACACCGTTTGGCAAAGTCTCTGTAAGCCTCATTGCCGTTGTGGGCGAAACCCATTTTCTGAATCCCGTTTCCACATCAACACTGTTGAAAAAGTCGCCGTTGCGCAGTTGGTAGTACACCTCATCCACAAGACAGTCCTTGATAATGTCACGGCAAGGCGGATATTTCGCAAGCAAGAACTCGATATAGTCTTTGTTGCGACCGTGTGCATAAATGTAGCGATATAGAAAGTCCGAGACTCGCCTCAATACGCGTTGCGGAAGCGTTGACGGATTTGCATCGCCCGTCGTGTCCAAATATTCCGCCATATTCACGCCGAGGGTTTCAAGTACATATCGTTCATTCAATATGTATTGATGTCTTTTGTAGTCGTATATCATTGCATCGTCATTAAATGGATAGTTCATGTTGCACGCTCCTATATTTTGTCCGTTTGCCGAGTTGCACGGCGTTACTCTTACGAACATAAAGGACGGTTTTCACCGCCCTTGTTTTTTTTGATTAAGCTCTCGAACCCGGGGCAACAACCGTGAATTGCTGACCTTTTGTTCCGATTGTGGTATATCCGTTCGCCACGATAGGTACAACGGAGTACTCATCCCAGCATTCTGCGCCGAAACGATATTTCGGTTGAATTCTGATGCCTTGTCCGTTCGGCGAGGGGATGGTTTTGACGGATTCGTTGAACGCCAATGCACGTCCTGTGCCGATTGAGCAGACAGCAAGACCGAGAATCTTGTTGAGCGTGCCGGCTGTCAAACCGAGATACTTCTCTGCGAGTTTCCAAACCGGATCGGAAACGACATAGCACGGCGTGTTGTCAACATCACCGACATAGCCGATGACGGATTCCAGTGTGGTCTTTTCGTCCAATGCACCGGTACGAACCATGATTTGACCGTAGTTCGATCCGCCGATGATGACACCTTGTTTTTTGAGGCTGGTGTTGAGTTTCGAGCGAAGCAAGAAACAACGATTGTCTCTCGGATAGGTATCAATGCCTTGTGATTCGTTGCCGTCGTCAAGGAAGCCGTTTGCGTCGAGCAAATAGCCGAGATACGCATTGTCGCCAGGTGTTGCGTCCACAACGACCTTGTTGCCTGTAGCGGCATCACCGACTGCCGAGGTTCCTGCCGCTTGGCAAGTGAGCCATTTGGCGAGTTGTGCCGCGATTGTTACTGCGTTGACGTTTTGTGCGACTTTGCCGGTAAGGTTGCGAAGTTCGCCCTCTGCCGCATCGACGTTGATCATGTCTTGCATGTTGGACGGAATGTCGATGTTGTAGTCGATCGTGCTGAGGATTTTGATGCCGTATGCTTCCGTCGCAGAAGTATAAGCGTCATCGCTATTGAAATAGCCGCCGTTCTGGTCTGCGCCGATGTCACGCGCTTGTCCTGCGTTCGGTTTGAGACGGATGATTTGGATTTCCGCCGCGTCTGTGTCGGAGGAGTATTTCTCCGTACATGCTTCCTCAGGTCTCGTTACGATGCCTTGAAAAATGTTGTCTTTGCCCCTCGTTGCCATGATACGTTTGAGGGTTACTTGGTCTACAAATGGTGTGTTGATTGCTGAAAAAATTGCTCCCATGATGTTTCTCCTTTATTGAAAAAACACCCCAAAAACGGAGTGCCTTTCAATGATGTTTTTTTGTGTTTTTTTGTTTTTGTTATCCGCGATAAGCGCGGTTGTACGAACGCATGACTTGTTCGTCGGTTGTTATTCCCCTCTCGTCGTTGCTATCGCCTTTCGGTTGCACGCCAAAGGGTTGGTTGTCCATTGCATCAAGCACGTGCGACAGTCTTTCGGAAAGTTCTGCAAACTGTTCTTCCAACGCCGTGATTCTTGCCGCCTGCGCCTCGGTTATTTCGAGCAGGTTCTTTTTGTCTTCTGCCTCGTCATTGTCTTGCGGTGCGGGGGTGTCATCGTCGCTTTTGTCGTCTTGCGTGTCATCAGCATTATCCGCCTTGTCCTCATCGAGTGCTTTTTCCTCGCCCTCGCTTTCGTCCACGCGGTCTTTTGCATCTTGTGAATCTTCGTCGCCGTCAAGGTGTTCCTGTTCGCCGACGCTTTCATCGATGCGGTCTTTGTCGGATTGACTGTCTTCGCCTTTGTCCTCGACATCCTGTTTCGCTTCTTCCACTTGTTCGCCGGTGGTTTTAGCGAGAACTTCCTTTTTGTCCTCATCGCTCAATGCGTTGAGTGCGGCAATGAGTTCATCAACGGTCAAATCCTTTTTCTTTCCAAAAATTGCCATAGTTGTTGTTCTCCTTGTTTTTATTTCTATCGATAGACGATTAAACGCAATCCTGCCACATTAAGCGATGCCCCTACGCAAACTGTGTTTGCCCCAAGCATACATGACCACCCCATGCGCCTAATCTATATGAATGCGCTTTCACGCACTCTTTCAAGTTTTTACACGGTCAGGATAATATGCCCTGCCGTTCTCTTGCGAAAACTTGCGATACCTCGCATACGCTTCGCTTGCTTTTTTTTGAGCGTTCAAATATTCCGCCGTATTCCCTGCGCCCTTGTTTAATTCTTCACGCATACGCCACTCGCGCACCGTCTTTTCCATCGCTCGCTGTTTAGTGTTTATCTTGTTCTCTTTGCGCTGTTCGGCTCTGTTCACTTTTGGTATTCCCATCCCCGGAACGTACGCATACAACTTGTGGCGGCAATTAAAGCCGAGCAAACCGTTCTTGTAGGTCTTGCCTGCTTTCGTTGTGTAAAAAATGTCTGTTGCCGTTTCCAGCGGCACATAACTGCGTCCGTCTTCTGTTTTACCGCTCGTTCCGTCAAGGCTGTATACTTTGCCTTGCCACGGAAAACATCTGTCCGAGCAGTCCGCATGTGTGCTACAAACCACAAGTTTTGTTCCCGCGTCCTTAAACGACTGTATCTCGTTTTGATGATACTCATATCGAACTTCCATCTCGGCGCGGTTGCGCAATGAGTTTCGACCGCTTATGTCGTCAGGATCGGGCGCGTCGTTCTTTGCTAATCGCGTGTAAACTTCGTTCACCTTTTGCATATAATCTTTTGCATATATGCCGTTTGGGATGCCGTAACGCTGTGCTATTAAAGGCATGTCCATACCCTTATACACTCGTTCACCGCTTGCTATCGTTTGTGCAACTTGTATACGCTCATACGTTTGTTTGCCGTTTAAGCCGAATGTAGTAAACAATAAAAGCAACGTTGTCTTGTACAGCTTCCACATCGACTTTGGCATTAACTCTTGCAATTCTTTGTTTGAGAGCCTTACGCCGTATTTCTTGATGACTTTGCGCACCTCGTTCTCTATGAACGCTTGCGGTCGCCCTTGCAAATACAGTCGATTGACAAGTGCCTTAATCTCGGACTGGCAATCCGTTATTGCTTTCGCCTGTGGGTTGAGTTTCCGTGTCAACATTTACATCACCGCCCATTCCGAAATAGTCACCGCTGTCTGTATCGTCATAACCTTGCGGCTCTTCTGCTTTTATGCGGTCATACTCTTCCTGCACTTGTATGTCGTCATCATCGCTGTTGAACATCTGCACCGCCTTATACTGTGAAATGTAACCGCCTTGTCTTGCGAGGTTGAGCGTTTCAGCCGTCGTGTATTTGTTCTGCAAGGAAGCGTTAGACCAACGAATGACAACTTTATCCGCAAGTCCCTTTGCGAGCCTTATGCGGTCAATGATTCGATTGAGCGGAGCTTCTATGACGGCACGCATATCGTCGACAAACCCTGCCGTTTCGTTTTCTTCCGTTGAGATTTCCCTCGCCGTCTTTGCGGAGTTGTCGTTCAGGAATGACGCAATCGTCGTGCTTGATAAGCCCGTGTTGATAGCGATATTCTCAATGATTGTGTTTCGGATTACCTGCCATTCCGTCGCCCTCAACTCAAACTGAATCGGTACGGGTTTTTGCTCGTCGGGATTCGTGTGCGGTATTTGGTCGTACAGCGTTTCATCAAGCCCGTTGTATGCGCTTGAGTTTGAACCTGTGCCGCTTATGCCTTTGGGAAGCAACACCTTGCCTCGTCCGAGGTACATGTCCGTACACATTGCCGAGTGATAATAGTCATACTCTTGCAAATGCGGAATGATGTTTGCCAATAAGCTCTCGCCAAACGGCAAGTCCGGATAGTTCCCCACGCAATCCGCCGATGTCACAAGTTCACACCCCAAATCCGTAAAAGGCAAGAGAAACGGCTTGTCGATAATAACACCGTAATTGTCGCGTATAACCTTGCGCACCTGCGACGGAACGCTTTTCCAATTTACGCGTCCGACATACTCGCTCGACGTTGTTACTCCATTGTTTACAGGCTTTGTGTACTCGTGAACCTGATATTCACATATGGGCGCATCGTGAATCACCGTTTTTCCGTCCGCTTTTGTGTAACAGCCGTAATAACGACGTTCCTCGAGCGTATACACGCTGTTTTGTTTGCTCTTATCTTCGGATGAAAGGGGAATGTTTGCAAGCAAGTATACTGTAACTTCTTGCAACTTGCCCGAGTTGTCCACGCAAGGCAAAAAACGGTCAAAGCGCACTGCTTCAGTCGTAAACTGTCCTTTTGCGCCTCTGTTTATCTTCACAAGAGCCGTGCCTGCCGCAAGTGCAAAGCGTGTCGCCATTTTTACGGTACGCGTAAAGTTTGTATCGTCTGCCCATTGTGCAATGGCTTTCAGCGCAGGATTGACTTCTGTCCCCTTTTCATTACCACGCTCTTTGAATGCGTTTTTGTACATTATGCGCGAACCCGACACTTTCTTTGCGGTGCGGTCAACAATCGCCTTTGCAAGCCCCGTACACATAATTCCGCGCTCTGCGTCGTGGAAATACGGAACCCAACCGTCATACCACCAAAGCCAGTTTTGCACGCATTTGTTCATAAACGGCTTAAACACGCCTCGGATTTTTGCGAAAAACGAGGAATTGCTTACAAACGAATATGTCCAGTACGCATTGAACGCCGCACCCTTTTGCCACGGCGCAAATTCGTTGTTATTAAATTGACTTTTTTCAATGTCCATTTTTTACCTCTCGTAAGGGATGTCACACGCTGGCGTTTCCCACAAATTCAATGGATTGTTATAGTAAGTGTTAACGGCGTATCGGACCGCGTCAGCCGCGTCGTTTGGAATCTTACCGTCGTATGTCTTGCGCACTACGTCGCTGTTGTCGTCGTTCCATATCATCGTCTCCAGCTCGACCACAAGCGGTTGAATGCCTGCCATTTCACGCTTTTGCACCCAGTTATACCAACCGCCACTATCGATGATCGTGATTGCCTCACGCGAAAATGCGTTGTTCACAACATCGGTCGTGCGCTGTATATCTTTTCTTGTAAAAGAAATCGGGTTGTATTGCGGAAAGTGATACCGCATTGTTTGCACCAAGTCCGCCGCCGCACAGTCAATCGGCATGCAGTGTTGCACGCCTGTTTCGTACAGCCGATACTTGTGATTCATGTAATTGAGATAGTCTCTCAAGAACGGCACAAGTTGCTCGTTGGACATTTGCCCGTTTACTTTCGGATCGTGGTAAAAACTTTCGAGGACAACAGCTCTGCCGTCTGCCAATATTGCAAGCGGCACGATTGCCGTCGCGTCGTTGGTTGTCGCACCGTCACCGCCCCATATCACATAGCGGATTGACGTTGTCTTTCCCGGGTTGCGCCGTGCATACTCTTCAAGTGTCAGAAAGTTCCGTTCGCGCCTGAACAACGGGAAAACCAGTCCCTCGGTGCGCACCCACTTTCCGAGAATCCAGCGGTCAAAGTAAATCGTGCCGCGGTATTCGTCCTCGAGCCTTTGCACATAGTCTTTCGGCAAAAACTCGTTGTCGTAAATCGTAAAGTGTATGCAGTTGCCGTTCTTGGCGAACGCAGGACTGTCCAAAAACTGTTTGAGGTAGTGACTCGGACTGTCGGGGTTGCACGTTCCGTCGCACTCGCTGTTAGGCAATGATAGACGCGACTGCAACATACGGAAGAAGTTTTCGGGATAAAGCGTCATCTCGTCGCAGTAAGCATATCCGTACTCCGCGCCGTGTATCTTCGAGATTGCTCGCTCATCGTTTGCTCCAACACAGTCAACCTCTTTGCCCCACAATGTCACATACCGTCCGCCGTCTGCCCTGCCTTTTATATCGCCGACATCATAACCGCCAAATATCGTCCTTAACGGGCGTAAAACGTTTCTTTCGACTGTCGCAAGGGTTTTCCCTACAATCAAACAAGGCTCGCTATAATGCGCCCCTATGCGCTGTGGGACGAGAAACATCGTGCCGTATGACTTGCCCGAACGAACAGCACCGGTAAATATATTCCACGTCTTATGAGGCAAGTTGAGCATTTGCTTTTGCTTCGATGTAAAAGATATGGCGTTCATTACTCACTCGCCCCTTTTATCGCCTCGATAACCTCAACAAGTCTGCTCTTTGCGTCATCGGTATTGCCTTTGTCATAGTTGAGCAATCCCCTTTCAATCTCGTTGATGCGATACAGAGCCGACGCTATGGCGTTGACTTCTTTTGCCGACTTTGCCGTTCCTAAAAGTTTCAATGCCTTATCTCTAACGAGCGCAGTTGCTTTCAAAGTTTCGTTTTGCCTTACGGTTGCATCTCGCAATGCATCTTCTACACGTTTTGCTTCAGCCTTTGCCACTATCGCGCTTTGAACACGCTTGGCGTGTGCTTGCTTGTCTTTCCACCAATGCTCTCTTGCCACATCATTACGGAAGTTTCCTGTGTATGCTATGCCCTTTTCTTCCGCAAACTCTTTGATTGTACGGTAGTCGCCTGCGATGAACTCGGCTTTCAAGGCTTCCCTTTCCGCTTTGGTCATTGCGACCACCTCCTTGATTTTTGGTATAAAAAAAGCACACCGTTGTGATGTGCTTTAACTTGCTGTTAAGTTGCTGTAAGTTGGTTGGATTATTCCGTATCCGCAACAGCTTGACCGGGATATTTCTCAATCAAACGAAGCGCAAATTCATCGCAGTCCTTGCTATTATCAAGCAACGTCTCGATTTCGTTTAATGCTTCTTGCCAATTTGCGCTATTCAATATTACCGCTGTTGCCCAAAGACAAATATTGATATGAACTTTTTTTTCTTTGGTTTTTTCTCTAAAAGATTCAAACGCTTTTTTTTGTTCTTCGCTCATTCTATGTCTCCTCTTTCTGCAAAATACGAAAATGCATCATTCATTGCATCGTTGCTTGGAAACTCTACTATTTTGGTAACTTTTGGATTTTCAAAACCGCCGTTATCAAAAATCATTTTATTTCCAAGTCGAACAGCCCTTCCTATCTTGCCAATATGATAAACGAAGTCGCCGTGTTGCTCGTCTCCAATAATCTTGTAATACTGCGCCCACTCTTGCTTTGATAGGCTTATTTTACCACTTCCGCTATCGGATTGCAATCTTTTCTTTTCTTCGCCTTGCACATTCGAGTAATCTCTCTTGGATGTAGTCCACCGTGAGCCGTTTCCGTCCGTAAATTTGCCGTCATCGTCGCGGGGGTGCTTGCTTTCGTCGAAGTTTGCCATATGCCGTCCTTACAGCAAAAACCTCGCAAGATGTACCTGCGAGGCTCTGCCGATTAGTGAGAGAATGCTGGAGTGGATAGGCGGGATTTTGAACGTTCCCTACCATTTCCACAATAGCATTTTAACAAATCACATAGGTAAAGTGTGGTACACTTGGCATTTTTGATTATTTTTTTGAGGTGCCGGCAACGTGCCATTCGGCACGTTCACTTCGATTTCAACCTTTATCTTTGCCATCTTCCACCTCTTTTTGCAATTTGTTAAGTCGTTTGTATTTTTTGGTGTTTTTGTCGAGAATTTTGCTTACATCTTGCGCCCTATCAAATACCACCTTTGCTTTCATATCTTCCACAAGACCAATGATCTCAAACTTGTTAAAACCGTTGTTTGTGGTTTCAATACGAATAATATCTTCATCGTCGTTTTGAATCCAAGTTATTGCCAATTTTTTCATTTATTTGTTCTCCTTATTTTTCTTTTGATTTGTTTACTTTTTGATACTTTGAAATATGGGTGTGTAGCAGGTAAACCTTGAAGCCAAACACGTGGATAACCCATCCATTCCTTTTGTTCTTTTTCGGTACCTATATTGCGTTCAAAAATCTCTCGGCATTTATCTTGTTTCATTTTACACATCCTCATCTTCATAGGTTTTGTAAAAAAATCACTCAATATAATCGAGCTTCGTTTTTATGTCGCTCGGTATGTTGTCTTTCCATACATAACTGTTTTTTAGAATATAGTTGTTGTATGTATTTGCCGTATTGTTTGCTCGAATTTTAGCGTTATTTGACAACTCGGCTTGTGATTTGTCGGCACTATCTTTATATTGTTCGTAAATAAGCTTGTCTTGGTTATAACTCGAAATCATTGCTCTGCAAGTATTTTCGACCTCTTTTCGTGTTCCATAAGAAGAACTGTCGTCGGCTTTGTGCAGAGATTCTTTCCATTTGTTTATAATCGTTCTGCCAAGCGGTGTTGCGCCAAAGAAAACAGAAACGCCTATGATTGCGATAACGAGTATTACTGCAAGTGTTATAAGTATTGCGTTTTTCATTTTTAACCCTCCGTTTTGAGAATAGGCTCGTCAACTGTGAACGGTATATCGCTATAAAGGAAATCGCCAGTCCACTCGATATATTTTCCGTCTGTTGTGAAGAAGAAGATACCGCTTACATTTGAGCCATAACAACCGTCAATGCCTGCGATTTCAACAATCTCATAATGCCAGTCGCCATTTTGTTCCACACGTTGAAGCCACTCGGCAGGGAACAAGTAACTATTCAAACTCGAAACCTTGCCGTCCACAACAAATCTGCCGACAACTGCACCACTTTGAGAAAAAAGTACAATATATCCGAGCGGTCTTGTTACTGGGCAAGGCAATGTCATTGCTTTTTCACGTTGTCCGTTTACCCAGTATGCACGTCTAATCACGTTATAGCGTTCAAGACTGTAATCGAGGTCGGTTGGTGCGGGTTGGTTCTCAACGATATTTGCGCCAGAGTTCATTGCGTTATTTACGCCCTCGTTCAACTTTTTGTTTGCGGATTTATCAATATCGCAAGCCACAAGTGTAAGAAGTGCTATTACAATAAGTAATGTTGCTACAATAATAAGTTTTGGGGTTCTTTTCATATATATCTCCTTGTTTGTGTTTTTACTCATCAAATTGCAAGTTATCGATTTTTGGTTTGTTATTCTTTCATACTCGCTCATTCTTCAATTCCTTCATTCTCTTTTCGGCTTCTTCTTTTGTTTCAAAGCCTTTTTCAACAAACAAAAAATTATAACTTTTAGGCGCATAAGAGGTACAGATCAAATCTTTCCCCGAAATGAGTTCTTTCCCGTATACATAATATTCAACCAGAGCAAGAGGCTTATCTTGGTGACAATAATAACAGACTACCGCCCATAACCCACGCTGTGGTTCTTCATAATGCACTTCAATTTCTTTAACATTGTCAAGAGATATTTCGATTTTATTTTCCATTCTTTATTTCCTCCAACGCCTTTTCGGCTTCAGTTTTGGTTACAAACCATTTTGTGCCACAATCTTCTATCCAAAATTTCCAATGTGCTAAATCTCTTGTTCGTTCTGCCCATATAACTCCTTTGGGATATATTCTATTAAAACAAATGCTTTCTATTTTCCACTCCTGAATAGGTATGCCTTCAACGACTTCATACATTATTTCTCCAACCTTACAAGGCAATTCTACAAGCGTTCCGTTTTCGATTTTCTCTTCAAGTTCGCCGAGCCTTTTTACTGCCATTGAATAAGCAAAGAAAGCATCATAATCGCCAAACTCGCCTATTTTATGCTTAAAATCTTTTAGGTCATATTGAAAACAATCTCTGGTTTTCTCTGTCAATCTTTTATACTCTTTCATTCTTCTTCGCTCCCTTTTGCTTTTTTCAACTTCCTTGCCAATATCGCAATAACTTGTCGTGCAAATTCATTGTCTGCATCTTCATTGAAATCGTACATCGTTATCGAAATACACTCGTCATCGCTGTAAATATCAAAGCCGATATGCTCGTCATCCAAATAATGCTCACGACCATTTGCGGGAATAAGTTTTGGCACACAATTCGCCGCAGTTACAACCGTTCCGAACCTTTTACGTTTTGTAATCACTACATCTTCCAAAAAAATATGGCATCTTGAAATATCGATGTAGCAATTGTATTCGTAATACAACATTCCTTGTTCTTTCATTTTTCGTTTCTCCTTTCTATCTCATTGAGCAGTGCCGTCATGACAAACTCTTCGTCAATCAAGTACACCGTTACATATTCTTTTCCCTACTCCCAAAAATTAAATTGTTTAGTTTACCAAAATTTTTGCGGGCTTGTTTCGTATTTTCGCTCTCGGTACAATGTTGAAGATTTTTAAGCACTATTTGATAATGTTTTTCACAAACTTTTGTGCCTTGTATTGTTTTTGCACCGCAATAATAACAAAGCCCATTTTCTAACCAATACTCGCGCAAATGTTTATTTTTCTTTTTGTCGTGTCTTTTTTGCCTCAAATAACACTCATAACATTTTGCGCCGTGTGTTGCTTTTTTTTGCTTGCATATAATGCAAAGACCTTTTTCTCTTGCCTCATCACGCTTTTTTTTCTGATAATCTCTTTGACGTTGTTTCCCCCATTCACTTCGATTGCAATATCTTGATTTTTCGCTATATACATTATCGTTTATACAGTCGTTATAAGTACAATGGAAGCAATCCATATTGCATATTTTTTCATCTTTTTTTTTACTATTCTTTTCCGTTCCAATTATGCCGTTTTGCATTTTGTCTGCTCCTTTAATACACAATCTTTACGTCTTTGAGTGACAATCTCAATGAGCAACCGAGATACGTCACATAAACGAATTTTGCATTGTTACTTTCAACCTTGAATTGTGTTCCTGTTTTTATCGTCGGACACCCCATTATCGGAATGTCTTTTATAACTTCAATTTTTCGTATCTGCTTCATTGCTTTTCTCCAAGTGTTTCGTCCTTGCCGACAGTTTAGGCATTATCGGTGTGTTTAACACAGTTACAGGCACTTTTGCTTTCTCTCGTCCATAAATCATAATTGTTCTCCTTTTATAACATTTGTTTGAATATTGCCATAAGCACATCAACCACGATACTGTCGCCGAATAGGTGGTAGAGAGACGAATTGCTTTGATTGACCGACATCTTGTCTATGTCATCGTCACGCACTCCCATAAGCCGTCCGCACTCTTTTGGTGTAAGTTTCCGAATCCGTATCTGTTTCCCCGAAGGTTCTAAAACAACATTGTCTTTCTGAACCGTCGTTAGTGTGTTGGATAGATTTCTTGAATTGATTTCAAGTCTTTGCTCTGTTGGCATCCCGGGATTACGGCCTCTAAACGCACCGATCACAGGTTGTACAATTCCCGTGTTTCCGTCCATTGTCGCCGACTTTCTCACGGTCGGGAATATGTCGCTTTTTACTACACCGCCTTTGTTGCTACCGTGCGGTCTGCTCACTATTTCAATAACACCTTGTCCATTCCTTTTAAGGTCTGCACCTGCGTTTCTTGTTATAGTCCCAAAGCAGGTTTGGTCGGCACGGATTGATTGATTGAAGCCGTCAACTGCTAATATTTCTTTTTCGGTTTTCTTTCCGCACATATTCACGATTACTCCTGTATGTAATTGTCGCACGCTCTGCTTCCCGGTTTTGTTAGAACTGCTTTTGATACCCCCCATTCATCTATGGGTTCAAAACGAAAGCCATTGCCCTTTTCGATGTTTTTTCTATTTGACTCGGCATAACTTTCAAGAATTTTCCCGGACAGATAATACTTTTCATCGACATTTGTTTCGAGAACATCTTTGAGCCGTTTTTCGAGTTTTATCGGTGTTGGAAAATCATAGTAGTGATTGCCAAGCCAAGACACCATAAAGCACCTGTCACGATTTTGTGGCACACCGTAGTCTTTTGCGTTCAAACATTGCCATTTGCTCGTGTAGCCGAGTTGTTCAAGTTTCTTAACCCATTGTGCAAAGTGCTTGATATTGTTTGCACCGATAACGTCGGGGACGTTTTCCATAAGCAAGATTTGCGGAAGATTGCCGTTGCACTCGTCAAGTATTCTCTCAACTTCCCACAACATACCACTGCGTGTTCCACTCCCCTTTGCCATTCCTGCGCCGTTGCCCGCTTTTGAAAGGTCTTGGCAAGGGAACGAGTATGTCATAATGTAGGTGTATTTCTCGGTGTCTTGTATCTCGAAGTCTTGTGCGTGGGCATTGCAGACACTCACAAGGTTGTTGGTCGCAATGATGTTGTTATACACTGTGCGTATCTTTTGCTCACCCATTCTCTTGATTTGCTCTCTTGTCATCGGTGCGTTGTAGTCAGCAGATATGCCTTTTGCAAGCAACATCTCGATGAGTTCGTCCGCCGAATACGCTTTTGAATAGTCGCAAGTGTCATCTCCAAAGTGTAAGTCTTTATACGCTTGTATCGATTTCACCGCCCACTCGCATATCTTCCAATGCTCAAACGGCACTTTCAGATACTTCAACGCAAGTGATTGACTACCATATCCTGCAAACAGTTCAATCAATCGTATCGGCTTTGTGATTTTCAACGGTGTATCGCCGTCAAATAGTGATATTTGTGTCATTCTTCCCTCGACTGTTCTTTTTCTTCAAGAAATGCTCCAAGCTGATCGGTGAACTTTTGCAGTTTGTATGCGTTGTACAAATCTCCAACGGCGGGGTGGTTTTCGCAAAAATCGTCCATTTGCTTGAGTATTGTCGCAAAAAGTCCGGCAATCTCTCGCGGCGATCTGCCGTTTATGCCGAATACAATCCTTGCGCCGTCGCTGTCGGGACGTTGGAACCCCAGCATAAACGCCTCACTTTCAGCACATACAACTTGACCTGCTAACTCGTCGTCTTTGTTTGTTTTTTCAATGATGTCGATTTCAAACATTTTCTTTTCCTCACTGTCTTTTTTATATCGAAGTATCCACTATTTACGGTGTCATTCTCCCATCCGATGTTCTTTTTCGGTTTTGAGTTGATTGTTTTCTTTAATCAACTGTTCGATGATGTCAAAATTCTTACTTTGATTTCTCCAAAGTTTCACTATGACGAATATCATGCTGCAAGGGTCTTGCTTAAGCTTCTTGATGAGATTGATAAACTTTTGCATATCACATTCATTACAAGATTCTGTCTCATTACATACACTGTTACACTCTTCTTCAGCTTTATCAACATAGTCTACAATTTGCTTAAATTCTTGTTCAGTCACCTCAAACATTCTCTTTTCCTCTCTGTCTTTTATAGTTCCGCGTATTTAAGCAACGCGTGGTGCTTGATTTTTCTGATGCCGTCAAAGCTGTAGTTCAACACGGTGGCAATCTGTTGAAGCGTTCGAGCCTCGATGTAGTATTTGAACAATACGGTTTGCTCTCGTTCGGAAAGTTTTTGCAGCTTGTATTCGATCATCAAAAGTTCTTGTTCGTTCTCGTATGCCAGCTCGTCAATCTTCCTTTCAAGGTCTGCCCACTGCACTGCGGTTTCAACCATATCGTTGAATGGTGCGCCGCCCTGAACTCGTAACTTGCTGTAATCAATACACCGAATCGCCGTATAATTGATTTCGATTTCTTGACGCCGGTCTTTCAGGCGGTGGATCTGCGCAACCCTCGCACGATATCCGTTCAGCTCGTTTTCGGCTCTGATTACTCTTTCATCTCGGCTCGGTTTTCGTCTTTGATATTCCATCTTCTTCCTCCTTAATCGTCGTCCATATTTTCAAGTGCTATTAAAAGCGTTGTTATCAACATCACGTCGCCGCCTATAAATGCGATGAACGGTATCCATATCTTGTCTTTCGGAATGATTCCGACGATTGCAAGCACCCCGCTCACCACAACGCCGATGAGCAAGATTGCGGCGAATGCCAGTAAGATATTTGCTTTCACGTTGTTTTTCATTCGTTCTCACCTATCCCGAAACACTCTGCCAACATACATTGAATGTACTTTTCTCGGTTTTGTATCTCGCCTTTTCGCTGTAACAGTCGATTTGCCACTTTCGCAACTTGGTCAACCGTCAAATGGTCTGCGATTCTTCTGAAAGATTCAGCGCCGTATTTCGTTCCGTTCAGCGTGATTTCATCTTCGAGTTCCGTACCAGCAACGAGTGCCTCCAAAATCTCGTCAATCAAATCGTCAAAAACTCCTACGTACGCGCCTGCGCTGTTTAGTCTATTTTTTAATATCTTTAGCAAGCAATCATTTTCATTTTCATTAGGTTTCGCTTCGGTTTCGTTTCGGTTATGTTTAGGTTTTATTTCGGTTTCGTTTCGGTTTTCATTAGGTTTCGCTTGGGCTTCTTCTTTCTTCGGTCTACCGCCTTTACAGCCGTTCTCATACTTGGTTCGATTTGCTATAAGTTGTGGTTTGATGAGCAAGAACACCGCAAGTTCTACACCGTCCAACTCAACTTCTATATCTTCAAATGCGAATTTGAATATTGCGTCATAAATCCGCGCTTGATTTTCGAGCGGCAACACGCTTATAGCCTCGTAAAAAGAGCCATAAAACACAAAACTGTTGCAGGTCAATCTTTTCCTTTCCATTATCTATTTACTCCTTTTTTTTCTGCCTTTTCGCAGAAACGGATTAGCGGTTGCATACGTCTTTCGAGTTCGTTTTGTCTTGACGATAATTCCACCCAAGTCTGCCGCGCCCCCTCAACATCACTCATTTTTCGAGCGAGTTTATATCCGCTCTGCGCACTATTGGCGATTACCGGATAGTACAGCGCAACGTATGCTATCACATCACGCACCGTGCGCTCGTTCGAGCAACCGATAACAGCCTGCAATTCTTCCTTTTCGACAAAGCGTTCATTGGCTTTAAGATAGTCCACAACCGCCCTCGCCTTTTGCTTCATATTTTCCGTCAATGGTTTCTTAAAATCCATAATTCACCCCGTTAGATTGTCGGTTTTGATATACTCAAAAAACTCATTTAGCTTGCGTTCTTTGATTTTGTTCGGTGCGCCTTTTATGCTTGCGTCAAGGTATTTTTCAAACAAAATTGCGACTTGTTTTTTGACATTCTTTTCGCCTTGCGCCACGCCGTCATAGTAGCCCTTTGACGGCTTGTTGGGCGCAATGCCGTGCTTTCCCGTGTCTTGTCCGCCAGCCGTCTTATTTCGCAGTTGATAGCCTCTGTCGGCGCAGTATTTGATGTAGTGACGCTCCCTTTCATCCAAGTCATCAATCGAGCAGGCTATTATGTTTAAGTTCCATCCCGTCAGATTGTCAGAACAAAATAACCCGTGCTTTTTCAAACTCAAATCGATATGTTGATATCCATCGAGATGTTGCGCAAGCCTTGTCAATATGCGTTTTGCTTGACCAACATATGCATACTTTATTCCGTCCTCGTCTATCCTCGTGAGGATGTATATGCCGCTTGTATCGATGATTTTTCCAAAGTTGTATGTCCACTTCCTTTTGTTGGCATTTTCTCGTTCGATGTAGTTCATTCCTTTTGCCCCCAAAGTGATAAGAGTTCTTGCAGTTGTTCGGGCGTTCTCGTTTCTATGCCGAGTTGTTGCGCCTCTTGTACAGTTCCCTCGATGAGCCTTGACATCTCTTTCGTGTCGAGCGTGTGCGTCGGCTTGAATATGTACCAGTCGTTGCACGGCTCTTTCGTTCCTTTGCTTTCGCCGATAAGCCTTGAATACTTATAGATGTCGTCGAGGTTCGCGCTTGCCGGGATTCTCGCTATAAACGCGACCGTTCCGTAATCACACACAAGCTGTCGTTTTACGTCGTCAATGCTCTGATAGTCCATTTCGGCAATCTTGCTGACAAGGACGTGAAAGTATGCGTTTGCGTCAAGCGAGCGTTGTTCCCGGTACTGTTTCACCTCAAGGCTCAACGGCTTTGTCCTGTCCTGTGTTTTGAGTTGCAAGACGGCGTTTTTGTCGTATGTTGTGAAAGTCACTTCTTGCGCTCCAAACTCGCCCTGCAATGCTCTTGTAAATGTTGCTTTGATTTTCATCGTTCACCTCAATTCCACGGAACGTCATCATCTCCGAGCGGCATTAAATCTTCCGATGTTCGCCTGTCGTCGAGAATCATTTGCGCCGCCTTTACGCTACTTTCAACCTTTGAATGTTCGATGATGTATTCAAGGTTTTCGTCTTTTAGTGCGCCGTATGCCGTTCCTTTTGCCGTTTTCATCTCGTAGGCTTGCATTAAGGTCATCTCGTTATTGTTGCCGTAAGATTGCTCGTTTTTCGGCTGGCGTTCGTTATTTTGCGTTTGAGAGCCTCGTTTGCCGTATGTAAATATCGGTTGTCCATCACCCAAAATGACGAGTTTCGTTATCTTGCCGTCTTCGTATTCGATTTCGACGACTTCCATACACTTGAATGTAGGTACGGGATTGCCCTTTGAGTTCCTTTCGGTGTTGCCTTTGATGTAAATAAACGGTGCTGTATAGAGTTCTCTGCCGATTCCCCAGTTGAAGCATGCGCGCTTAAAACTGTCCGAAGCCTCGCCTTTCTCTTTCTCGGTATTGCTTTCAACGCCGCAATCCCATTTGGTAATCCATTGCTTTTTGCTCTCGTCCCAAATCGATACGCCGCAAAACAGATTGCCTTTGACTTCTTTGTGATCGCGTTGCCAGTTTTCTTTGCCCACCGTTTCGTCAAGGACGTTTTGGTCGCAACGTGCATCTTTGTACAGCAACAATGAAAAGCCTTTATCGTTGCAAGTCCCGACGCGGCAATCCAACTCGTCCGCTCTTAAAGTTCTAAATTTGTCCATCTTCTTCTCTCCTATCTTCTAAAATAGTCCGAATTCGCTTCTTCCACGTATCTTTCGTGCTTCAAGTCCGGAGCTTTGCTCTCATCGCAGGTGTTCAGAACGTCTGCGTATTCTTGCGCGGCTTGTACATCTTGACCGAACCTCTTTTCCACAACGTGTCCGCCGCACCAATGCCTATACATGTCAACGACAGCGACCGGTGCATCTTCTGCGAATCCTTGTCTTTCTACCTGATATCTCATTTGAAAAGTCCCCTTAATGCTTGCGCCATAATGGGATGAACGCTTAACTTGTTGTCGGCGATAACAACCGCCATTTGCTCGTCTTTTCCGTAAATACGTTCGAGCTTTTTGAGTTCGCTATAAACTTGGTTGGGGTTTCCTTTGATAAACATGTTCATTTTTATTTCCTCTCTAATCTGTAAAAGTCCAAATAGTCTTGGGTGTGCAGTTTCCCTCGCTGGTTGATACGCGGTTTGTCACCTCGTTTTTCAATGACGTATTTGATGTCGGTGATGATACGACTTGCTTGCGATGCATTGCACCCTTGCAGTTTCTGAATATCCGCACCCGTCATAACGTCTTTGCTCATAATTTCTTCGCGTTCCGAGTAAGTCATATCACTTCTCCTCAAACGATTCGACGAGCGTTTTCACCGACACGCCGAGTACTTTTGCTATCTTTATCAGGTCGCGAACCTTTGGTGCGCTTCCGCCCGATTCCCACTTGGCAACTCGTGCCGTCGGGATTTCTGCTTTGCGCGCAAATTCTTCTGCGGTTCGGAACTTTCGACTTCGTAATTCCTTAAACGTCATATCTATTGCTCCTTTTAATAAATTCTGTTCGCTTTGCACCATTCTTTTTGTTCATCGAGTGTCGGTGCGTCGTTCTCGCTCATACTCATATCGATTTCGCTCGCAGACTCATCAAAGTAGTTGATAACCGCGATATACATCGGATACGGAGTGTTTGCTTGTTGGCATTCTTTCTTGTTCGGCTTGAAAATGTCATAGCCGTAAAAATTTGCGATTCTTTCCATTTTTCTCTCCTCTGCGATAAATGAAATGTGATTTGCTTTCATTTTCCCCTTCATTATAGCACATGAAAATTGAATGTCAAGCATTATTTGTGAATTAATTTCATTTTTTTCTTGAAAATTTTTCCGAGTGATGATAACTTAAAAATGGAAATGTGAATGCTGAAAAAACAAAAGGTAAAATTATGGCTTTTTATTCAACTAAAAGTGATTCTAATATCTTCAAAAAATGTAGAGTTGCCTCGAAAATGTCGCAAAAAGAAGCGGCAAGTATTCTTAATGTAGTTCCAAGCACTTTGTCAAAATGGGAAACTGGGGTTGCAACACCCGACCAAACCATTTTGCCGAAAATTGCAGATTTGTATAACGTTAGTGTTGACTATCTTCTTGGACGTGATGCGCCCACGCCTGCGCCCACGGACAATACTATCACTGCGGAACGCTTGCGTGCGCTTGGCATCGATACGGACGGATTGGACAATCTGTCGGACGAACAACTGTCAGTCATCCGCACCACTCTCTCCGCCCTTTTGGATTCTTTCAAAAAGAGCAACAAGTAACTCGTCTTGTTCTTCTTTTGAATAATCGGATAAAAGTTCATTCAATAGGTCAAGTAATTTTTTCATAATTTTCCTCCGCGCATATAATGACATATTGCTTGCACCGAGAATGTCGCACGACAAATTTGATTTTGCAATACTCAAAAATGGGATTTGGGTACTCAAATAATTACAAGCGGAAAAGGGGGAAGAAAATGCTTGAATTAGAACACCGTCTCAACAAACTCAAAGAAGAAAAAGGCTTGACCGCCAAAGAACTTGCCGAAGCGAGTGGAGTGCCGCTCCCCACCGTCAACCGAATTTTGTCGGGGCAAACACCCGATCCTTGCTATTCCACCGTGTGCAGACTGCTTGACGTTCTCGGCGCAAGCAATGATGACAAAAAGACGTTTGAGGAAAGCTCCAACGTGGAACATTACAAATCGATGATTGCGCTTTATGAGCGCGGACTTGCGCAACGCAACAAGTGGATAAAACTGCTCGCTGGCATATTTATCGGCATTGTTGCCGTTATTGTTATTGTCCTCGTTGTTGACGTTCTCAACCCGAATATGGGTTTTGTGAGGTATTGATGCCAAACACATTTAAGTACAACATTCAAGAACGCGAAACCAAGAAGAACGGAACGCTTTACGACCTCTATTTTTATATACAAACTCCCGACGGTCGCAAACAAAAACTTCTGCGCGGCTTCAAGACAAAGAAACTCGCCAAACAGGCTTATGAGCAATTTATGGAAAAACACCTTGTTGCTCCCCAAAAATACGACGGGAAGAACATCGTCCGATATGAGCTTGCCAGACGTGAATATCTCGGATTCGCTCGAAACACCGTAAAAGAGAGTTCGCTGTATGATTTTATCCACACTGCCAAAAAGCATTATGACGACTTCTTTGCCGGACGAGATATGCAAACCGTCACAAAACAAGACATCATTGAATGGCAAGACCAGCTTTGGGCGAAAACCTACCGCGGAAAACTCTACACGCAAAAAACACTGACGAAGATCTATGGGCAGTTCACCGTCTTCTATTCGTGGTGCGTTGAGCATTACGGTCTTGACGACGCTCTAAAAGGCGTAAAAATGCCGAAACGAAAGGATAATAAAGAGCCTCGGCAAATATGGACGGAAGCCGAATTTGAGCGTTTCATAGCCTCAGTTGACGATTTGCGATACCGCGCAATATTCACCGCTCTTTTTTATTGCGGTTGCCGCGTCGGTGAACTGCAAGCTCTCCGCTCTACCGACTACGACGGACAACAGTTTTACATACACGGAACTCTCACGCGAAAAACAATGGACGGCTCGCCATATCGTATTACAGAAACTAAAAACTATAAGTCACGCTATGTTCCGCTTCCCGACAAGGCAAAAATAGTCATCGATTCGTGGATTGCTCAAAAAACACAAACCGCAATCCCGTCAACCTATCTGTTCGGCGGTTCTGCCCCAATATCTCTAAACGCCATACAAAACGCTATGAAGCGCGGCATTGAGCTTTCAAATGTCAAACGCATTCGCATTCACGATTTGAGACATTCATATGTTTCATTGTTGATGTCAAAAGGAGCAAACTTTGGAGTTATTGCCGCCCTCATCGGCGACACTCTCGAACAAGTTGTAAAAACATACGCACATCACACAGAGGAAGATAAGACAAAAATCATCTCGCTTATATGATTTTTTGATAATATTTGTGATAATAAAACAAGCGAAATCCTGCGCAATTCCACGCAATTCAACGCGTAAAAAGACTGTCTAAAAAACGAAAAACCCCACTGTTTAGTAGGGTTTTTACATTTTTGGTGGAGAGGGGTGGATTCGAACCACCGAAGTCACTGACAACA
>ERZ1026854.413-NODE-413-length-29985-cov-9.821316_pt1 | contig 29985 bp, 25 predicted proteins | sample MGYA00380157_ERZ1026854 | MGnify/ENA primary metagenome ERZ1026854 (study PRJEB33269, sample SAMEA4719793) | human gut metagenome | biome: human-associated habitat; feature: organic feature; material: feces | place: Cameroon | collected 2013-10 ... | reverse complement strand
TTAAAATAAAAGAACAGAGAAAAAAGAGAGAGGAACCTGCATCTATGATGACGATTCGAGAATATAAACGGGCCGAAAGTCTGGAAGAAGCGTGGCAGCTGAACCAGAAAAAGCCCAATCGGGTGCTGGGCGGCATGATCTGGCTCAAGATGGAAAACATCAATGTCGGCACAGCCATTGATCTGTCTGGTCTTGGCCTTGACACCATTGAAGAGACCGAGGACAGCTTTTCCATTGGTGCTATGGTCACGCTGCGCCAGCTGGAAGAGCACGCCGGTCTTGCTGCGTACACCCATGGCGCAGTAAAGGAAGCGCTGCGCCACATCGTGGGCGTGCAGCTGCGCAACCTTGCCACCGTGGGCGGCAGTATCTACAGCCGGTTTGGCTTTTCTGATGTGCTCACACTGTTTATGGCCATGGACTGCTCGGTGGAACTGTACAAGGGTGGAATCGTATCCCTGCAGGAGTATGCCGAGCGCCCTTATGACCGCGACATTCTTGTGCGGCTGATCGTTAAAAAGGAAAACGCCGCGTTTTTCTATCAGTCTGTGCGCAACAGCCAGACCGATATCCCGGTGCTTACCTGCGCTGCCGCCCGTCTGGAAAACGGCAGCTATCGCATTGTGATCGGTGCGCGGCCGCTCAAAGCTGTGCTGTTTGAGCTGCCGGCAAAGGCGGGTGTTTCTGCGCAGGAATTGGCGCAGAACTTTGCCGATGAAGTAAAGCAAACGATCATCACTGGCTCCAATATGCGCGGCAATGCCGAGTACCGCCGCCATCTGGCAGGCGTTCTGACAAAGCGTGCTGTTCTGGAACTGGAAGCACGCGCAGCACAGGAGGAAAACTAAATGCAGATCACTCTTACATTGAACGGCATCAAGGTCACAGAGGATGTGGCTGCAGATATGCTGCTGATCGATTTTGTACGCGCCCACGGCTGCAAGAGCGTCAAGCGCGGCTGCGAGACCTCCAACTGCGGTCTGTGCACAGTCTTTCTGGATGAAAAGCCTGTCTTGTCCTGCTCCATACTGGCAGCACGCGCCAGCGGCCACAGCATTACCACGCTGGAAGGCCTGCAGGAGGAAGCCGCTGAATTTGGCGGCTTTATCGCCGATCAGGGTGCAGAGCAGTGCGGCTTCTGCAATCCGGGCTTTATCATGAACGCTCTGGCTCTTTTCCGCGAGAATCCGTACCCCAGTGAGGAAGAAGTGAAGGAATATCTTTCCGGCAACCTCTGCCGCTGCTCCGGTTACGAGGGCCAGCTGCGCGGCATCCTAAACTTTCTGGCATGGAAAAAGCAGAAGGAGGCCGCAGAATGAATACCATCAACAAACCTTTCCGCAAAAAGGATGCCATGCAGCTGGTCACCGGCCAGCCCGTCTATATGGACGATGTGATCCCGCAGGACTGCCTGATCGTAAAGCTGCTGCGCTCTCCGCACGCAAATGCCATCGTCAAAACCATCAATACGGCTGTAGCAAAAAAGGTGCCCGGCATCGAGGCGATCTTCACCTGGGAGGATGTGCCGCAGGATGCACCCCGCTATACACAGGCAGGCCAGACCTACCCGGAAGCCAGCCCGCGTGACCGTTTGCTCATTGACCGCCATGTGCGCTTTGTGGGTGATGTGGTGGCCATCGTGGCGGGCAAGGACGAAAAGTGCGTAGATAAGGCACTCAAGCTCATCAAGGTGGAATATGAAATCTTGGAAGCAGTGCTGGATTATCACACTGCCAAGGATAACCCCATTCTGGTGCATCCGGAAGAGAACTGGGTCAGTCTGTGCCCGGTGGGTGCGGACAACAAACGCAACCTCTGCGCCCACGATGAGAGCGGTTCCGGCGATATCGATGCTGTACTGGCGGCCAGCGATGTGGTCATTGACCATGTGTACCACACCAAAGCCTGCCAGCAGGCCATGATGGAGACCTTCCGCACCTACTGCTCCATTGATACCTATGGGCGGCTGAATGTGCTCAGCTCTACGCAGATCGTGTTCCACGCACGGCGCAATATTGCGAACGCACTGCATATCCCCAAATCCATGGTGCGCGTGGCAAAGCCCCGCATCGGCGGCGGTTTTGGTGCCAAGCAGACGGCGGTCAGTGAGGTGTATCCGGCTTTTGTGACTTGGAAGACCAAAAAGCCCTCCAAGATCATTTTCAGCCGTGTGGAAAGCCAGATTGCATCCTCGCCGCGTCACGAAATGGAGATCCACGTCCGGCTGGGTGCCACCAGGGACGGCATTGTGAAGGGCATTGATATGTACACCCTTTCCAATACCGGTGCTTATGGTGAGCATGGCCCTACGACTGTGGGCCTTTCCGGTCACAAGTCCATCCCGCTGTACGGCAAGGCAGAAGCCTTCCGCTTTATCAGTGATGTGGTGTATACGAACCACATGTCTGCCGGTGCTTACCGCGGTTACGGTGCAACGCAGGGCCTGTTTGCCGTAGAATCTGCTGTCAATGAACTGGCCCATAAGCTGAACATGGACCCCTTTGAGCTGCGTTTGAAAAACACCGTGCAGGAGGGCGATGTGATGCCTGCCTATTATGGGGCTGTCAACACCAGCTGCGCACTGGACCGCTGCCTTGTCAAGGTGCGGGAGATGATCGACTGGGAGCACAAATATCCCGCCCGTGATCTGGGCGGCGGCAAGGTGCGTGCTGTCGGTATGGGCATGGCGATGCAGGGATCCGGCATTTCCGGCATGGATGTGGGCAGTGCGACCCTGAAACTGAATGACGACGGCTTCTACACCCTGATGATCGGTGCGGCCGACATGGGCACCGGCTGTGACACGACGCTGGCGCAGATCGCTGCCGAAGTTCTGGATTGCCCGCTGGACAATATCACGGTCTTCGGAGCTGATACGGATACCTCGCCCTATGACTCCGGCTCCTATGCGTCCAGCACCACTTACGTTACCGGCAAGGCCACCGAAAAGTGTGCCATGAAGCTGCGCGGCCAGATCTGCAAGCTGGGCGCAGAGCTGCTTGGATGTGCTGAGGACGAGGTGGAATTTGACGGCAGGGATGTTTTCATGAGTAAAGACCCCGCACAGAAAAAGTCTCTGAGCGAGATCGCGTATGCTTCGCAGTTCGGTCATATGGTACCGCTGGAAGCCACCGAAACGCATACTTCGCCTTTGTCGCCGCCGCCGTTCATGGTCGGTGCTGCCGAGGTAGAAGTGGATACTGAGACCGGCGAGGTAAAGCTGCTGGAATTTGATGCCTGCGTGGACTGCGGCACACCCATCAACCCGAACCTGACCCGTGTGCAGGCTGAGGGCGGTCTGCTGCAGGGCATCGGCATGACTCTGACCGAAAATATCACCTACGATAAAAATGGCTACCCGGAAGAAAATTCTCTGTTCCAGTACAAAATTCCGGCCCGCACCGATGTGGGCAAGATCAAAGTTGAATTCGAGAGCAGCTATGAACCCAACGGACCCTTTGGTGCAAAGTCCATTGGTGAGGTGGTCATCAACACACCGCTGCCTGCCATCTCGGATGCCATCTATAACGCTATCGGCACCCGGTTCTATGAACTGCCCATCACACCGGAAAAAATCGCCATGGCAGTTGCAGAAAAGCAGAAATGATCGACGAAAAACTTTTTCCGTTTCTTGCGGAGAAGGGTCATGTTATTTCTCTGGTGGGCGGCGGCGGAAAGACCACACTGATGTACAATCTGGCTGCGCACTGTGCCCGCAAGGGCTGGCGGGTATTGGCCGCTACCACCACCCATATTATGCAGCCACCCGGCGGGGTCTGGGCACAGACGGATGCAGAGCTTTTCCGCCTGTGGAAGTGCGGCAGTTATGCCGTGGCCGGAACCGCTGCACCCGGCGGCAAATTGACGGCCCCGCCGCAGGCACAGCTGGAGCGCTGGATGGCCCTTGCAGATATCGTGCTCATTGAAGCGGACGGTGCAAAACGGATGCCCTGCAAGGCACCCGCTGCGCATGAGCCGGTGATTTTGCCGCAGTGCGATACGGTTCTGGCCGTGGCAGGGCTTTCTGCGTTGAGGCATCCGCTCCGGGAGGTCTGTTTCCGGGCAGAGCTTGCCGCAGAGCTGCTTTGTGTTCCGCAGGATGCGCAGTTGACACCGGAACTTCTGGCAAAGCTGCTTGCAAGTGAAGCCGGTGGAAGGAAGGCTGTAGAGGATCGCAGCTTTTATGCTGTACTCAATCAGGCCGATACAAAAGAGCAGGCTGCTCTGGCCCGGCAGGTGGCTGATATTCTGGAAAATAATTATCGGATCTCCTGCGTTACGACTCATTTCGAGAAAGGAGAACGTGCATGAGCAAAGAAGACAAGATCGTGTTCTGTACCGGCGGCGGATGTACCGCAAAGCTGGGGGCCGGGGTGCTGAGCCGCATTCTGGAAAAGCTGCCGCGCGGTGCAAGAGACCCGAACCTTCTGGTCGGGTACGACAGCCGGGATGATGCGGCTGTATACCGCATTACCGATGATGTGGCACTGGTGCAGACAGTGGATTTTTTTCCGCCGATGGTGGACGACCCCTATACCTTTGGCCAGATCGCAGCGACCAACGCCCTGAGCGATGTCTATGCCATGGGCGGCGAGGTGAAGACTGCACTGAACCTTGTCTGCTTCCCGGAGAGCATGGACCTGAACATTCTGGGCGAAATTCTGCGCGGCGGAGCCGAGAAGGTGGCCGAAGCGGGCGGAAGCCTTGCGGGCGGGCATTCCATTGCCGATACCGGTGTGAAATACGGACTGTCCGTCACTGGCCTTGTGGACCCGAAAAAAATGTATACGAATGATTCCGGCAAGCCCGGCGACAAGCTGATCTTAACAAAAGCTCTGGGCGTGGGCCTGATCTGCACGGCAAACCGTGTGGGCGAAGCAGCACCGGAAGATATGGCCGGTGCCATTGAGTCCATGACAACGCTGAACAAAAACGCTGCCGAGATCAGCCGAAAGTATACGGTTCACGCTGCTACCGATGTGACAGGCTTCAGTTTTCTGGGCCATCTGCATGAGATGATGGGCGGAAAGCTTTCCTGCATCATTGATGCACGGATGGTGCCGGTCCTACCGGGAGCCGAAAAAGCGGCAGATGATTTTTTGTATACCGCTGCCGGGCAGCGCAACCGCAACCATACCGGGCCATATGTCACTTTTGAAAATGTGCCGTTTGCAATGGAGGAGGTGCTGTTTGACCCACAGACTTCCGGCGGACTGCTGCTGGCCGTTTTGCCAGAAGAAGCAAATGCGCTGGAAGCAGAGCTGCAGGCCGCTGGCCTGCCCGCAAAGATCGTGGGTGAGATCATACCAAAAACCGAACAGGAAATCACTGTAAAATACTGATGGAGGCCTACAATTATGATGCTGAAAGTTGATGCCCGTGGTGACGCATGCCCGCTGCCCGTTGTAAAAGCAAAAAAGGCGATCTCTGAACTGAAGGGTGCCGGTGAGGTGGAAGTGCTGGTGGATAATGAGATCGCCGTGCAGAACCTTACCAAAATGGCCCAGCAGAAAGGTTATCAGTACAGCGCCGAAAAGCTGGCCGAGCGGGAATACCGTGTGCTCTTCACGGTCGGCGAAGCGTCCGAAACACCCACTGAAGAAGCACCGGCCTGTGCACCGGACACCCGCACAGACACGGTGGTTGCCATCAGCTCTGATAAAATGGGCATTGGCGCAGATGAACTTGGCAAGTCCCTGCTCAAGGCCTTTGTGTTCGCACTCACCCAGCAGGATCAGCTGCCCAAAACAGTGCTGTTCTATAACGGCGGCGCGTCCCTGACCTGTGAGGGTTCGCCCATGCTGGATGATCTGAAGGCGCTGGAAGCACAGGGCGTGGAGATCATGACCTGCGGCACCTGCCTGAATTTCTATGGCCTGACCGAAAAGCTTGCTGTTGGCAGTGTGACCAACATGTACACCATCGTGGAAAAGCTGACGCAGGCCGGTAACGTGGTGAAGCCGTGATCTATCTGGATAACGCTGCCACGACCCTGCACAAACCGCCGCAGGTGGAGCAGGCTGTGCTGGACGCAATGCGTACGGCAGGCAATCCGGGACGAGGTGCCCATGAGCCAACGCTGCACGCAAGCCGTCTTGTTTTTGCTGCGCGGTGCGCAATGGCAAAGCTCCTCCACGCACCAGACCCATCCTGCATTGCCTTTGCGGCAAATGCAACGGAGGCTTTGAACATTGCATTGGGCGGCCTTTTTGCACCGGGTGATCATATCATCACAACGGTATGCGAGCACAACTCTGTTCTGCGGCCGCTCTACCGGCTGCGGGAGCAGGGCTTGCAGCTCAGTTTTACGGGCGTGGATGAGCGCGGACGGCTGCAATATGATGACTGGGATAAGCTGGTTCAGCCCAATACGAAAGCGCTGGTCGTAACAGGTGCTTCCAATGTGACCGGCACCGGAACGGATCTTGCAAAAGCAGCGGGCTTTGCGCACCGGAACGGCCTGCTGCTGATCGTGGATGCGGCCCAGACGGCGGGTGCACAGCCCATTGACGTACAGGCACTGGGCATTGATGTGCTATGCTTCACCGGGCACAAGGCGCTGCTTGGCCCGCAGGGAACAGGCGGCTTATATGTGCGCCCGGGGCTTTCCATCCGGCCATTGGTAGTGGGCGGCAGCGGCGTACACAGCTTTGATGAACAGCACCCCGCACAGATGCCCACCGCTCTGGAAGCCGGAACGCTCAATGTTCCGGGTCTGGCCGGGCTGTGCGCCGGTGTGGAATGGATTCTGGCTCAGGGCGTGGAAACACTGTGTGCGCAGGAATCTGCCTTGGCAGCACGTTTTTATGAGAGTATCCGGGATCTGCCAAACGTGAAGATCTACGGCGACCCGGAAATGGTGCTGCATGCTCCCATTATCTCGCTCAACATCGGAGACGAAGATTCAGCCCGCATTGCAGATATCCTATGGGAGGACTACGGCATCTGTGTGCGTGCCGGTGCGCACTGTGCACCGCTGATGCATAAAGCGCTGGGCACGGTGGAGCAGGGCGTGGTACGGTTCAGCTTTTCGCATTTCAATACGGAAGCCGAAGTGCTGCAGACAGCAGCCGCTGTTCAGGAGCTTGCACGGGAGATCTGATATGCGCATCAAAAAAACTTATATTGTTCTTTCGTTCCGCACAACGCTGGATGCCATGGAATGGGAAAAGCAGTGCCTTGCGGAGAAGGTTCCGGGCAGGCTCATCCCACTGCCGCGCGAGATCTCCGCAGGCTGCGGCCTTGCCTGGCGGATGCTGCCGGAAGACTTTGAGCAGTGGCAGCACCGGCTGGACTCGGCACGCTACGATCAGGCTGCAGCCGTAGAACAGTGATAAAGATAAAACAGGAGAATGACGCATGGGTAAAATGCCGCTTTATACAATGCTGCAAAAGGCCCGTTCTGTGGGCGGTTGGACGATGGTGACCCAGTTGGCGGGCGATGCCGCCGGGAGCCAGCTGCTTTTGCTGGAGGGCAGGCCTGTGTGGCAGAGGGGAGACAGCACTATGCTGCTGCAGCACCTGACCGAACTGCAGGGCTGCACAGCCGCTGGTATCCACTCTGTTGCAGGCACAGATGTTTTTGCGGAGCGCTTTGGCGCGGTGCCGCAGCTGGTAGTCTGCGGCGGCGGGCATGTGGCTGCAGCCGTTGTGCAGCTTGCAAAGCTGCTGGGCCTGCCGGTCCTTGCAATGGACGACCGCGAGGAATATGCACAGCAGCTGCAGCTGGCCGGAGCCGATAAAGTGCTCTGCCTGCCGTTTGAAAAAGCGCTTGCACAGGTGTCCGGCGGCGCAGAGACTTATTTTGTGGTCGTAACCCGGGCACACGCATTTGATGTGGGCTGCCTGAAGGTGATATTGAAAAAGCCTGCAGCCTATGTTGGCATGATGGGCAGCCGCGGGCGTGCCGCACTGGTGCGCCGCCAGCTTCTGGAAGCCGGTATCGATGCCGGAAGAGTGGAGGCGTTGTATGCCCCCATCGGGCTTCCCATCGGCTCACAGACGGCAGAGGAGATCGCACTTTCCATTCTGGCGCAGATCGTATCGATCAAGAATGCGCGTCCGCAGACGGAAGGCTTTTCATCTGCCATTCTGGAAGCCATGGCTCAGACAGATGCTGCCGGGCAGCAGGCGGTGCTTGCCGTGATCGCGGCGCGGCATGGCTCTACGCCGCGGGAAGTCGGCGCAAAAATGCTGGTTCGCACAGGCGGCTCTATTGTGGGCAGTGTGGGCGGCGGCATTATGGAGCACCGCACCATTCTGGCTGCACAGGAAATGCTGAAGGGAGCTGCTCCGGCATATCAACGGCTGCATTTTTCGGCAGACGGCAAAAATGATGATGCAGCAATTGCTGCCTGCGGTGGGTCTATGGAGATCGTATTGATTCGACTCCAGCCCGGAGAGGAAATCAAATGAAGAAGGATGCACTGATCCTTGTGCGCGGCGGCGGCGACCTTGCTACCGGCACCATTCATCGGTTGTGGAGCGCAGGCCTGCGTGTGCTGGTGCTGGAAGCGGAGCACCCGGCGGCGATCCGGCGGCAGGTCTCTCTGTGCGAAGCTGTTTATGAAGGTGAGACCACCGTTGAAGGTCTGTGTGCGGTACGGATCGAAACTCTGGCGCAGGCAGAAGAGGTCTGGGAGCAGAATGCCGTTCCTGTTCTGGTAGACCCGCAGGGTAAAAGCATTGCGTCGGCAAAGCCGGATGTCCTTGTAGATGCGATCCTTGCCAAAAAGAATCTTGGCACAACACGGGATATGGCACTCCTGACCATTGCACTCGGCCCCGGTTTCACGGCCGGGCAGGATGTGGATGTGGTGGTGGAGACCAAACGCGGCCACCGGCTGGGACGCATCATTCGGGAAGGCAGCGCCATCCCCAATACCGGCATTCCCGGCATCATTGGCGGCTACGGCAAAGAGCGGGTGATCCATGCCAGCGCGGCCGGTAGCTTTATGGATCTTTGCAAAATCGGAGATATCGTGGAATCGGGTGAGACCATTGCGCAGATCCGCACGGCAGATGGTGCCCTGATCCCTGTGACCACGCAGATCACGGGCATTCTGCGCGGACTTCTGCGCAGCGGTTACCCGGTAACGCCCGGTTTTAAGGTGGCCGATATAGACCCACGCAAGGAAGAACTTTCCAACTGTTTTCTCATTTCGGATAAGGCCCGCTGCATTGCGGGCAGTGTGCTGGAACTTATCTGCGCTCAACTGTGGAAATAAACTTGTAAAAAGCAAAAACCTCCGCTTCCCGGCGGCAGTACCGACAGGGAAGCGGAGGTTTCTATTGTTTCATTTTAGTTGCGGTAGCAGCGGTCCTGACCTACCAGCCAGTCCTCACACAGGCGCTGGGCCTCCTCCAAGCTGCGGCTCTCACAGTCAAAGAATGCACCGTGCATCGAGCGATAGGAGTAGTGAACTCTCGGAATACCGTTGCCATCCTTGAAGCGTTCGCAGCGTTCTTCACCGGGCATCAGAAAAAGTTGTTCCATGGTTCCTTCTCCTTTGATTTCAGCATTCCGGAGCGGCTGGCCGGATGCAAGCCGCACAACGCTTGCTATTGTAGCACGCAGGGGAGAAGTTTGCTATTGCCTTTTTGGCCAAAGATATGTTTTGTTTTTCTCTGTGGTTGTGGCACAAAAGGGCTTGACAAGATCATTCGTGCAGGATGCGTTCCTGTTCCTGCATTTTCTTTTTTGCGGCTGCCGCTTTGCAGTGGCATCTACCTTGCCGTATGGAAAAACCGATGGAACGAATGAAAATATTTTGTGCACTTTTCACAGTTTTCTTCTCGAGATTTTGGTGGTACAATAGAAGCATTAAAATATATCCTTTCAGGAGGAGCACATGGCAGAAAAGAATATTGAACTGGATAGTGTAGAGGTCGCCGCAGCTGTTTTTGGCAACTGCGACCGGAACATCCGTCTGCTGGAGAATGAGTTTTCTGTTACGGCGGTCTGCCGGGGCACGCAGCTGCGGCTTTCGGGCGAACCGGCCAATGTTGCTGCGGCCAGCCGCGCTGTGGAGGGAATGCTGCTTCTGATCGAGAACCATACACCGCTGGAAGACCAGACCGTGCGCTACTGCATCAGTCTGGCGCACGACGGAGCAGAAAAGCGGGTCAAGGAACTGACCGAAGATTTTGTTACCGTAACGGTCAAGGGACGGCCGATCCGGCCCAAAACACTGGGCCAGAAGGAATATCTCAATGCCATCCGTACCAATGCCATCACCTTTGGCGTTGGCCCGGCGGGTACCGGCAAGACCTATCTGGCCGTTGCCATGGCAGTAAAGGCTTTTAAAGCCAAGGATGTTTCCCGCATCGTGCTCACCCGCCCTGCAGTGGAAGCGGGTGAAAAGCTGGGCTTTCTGCCCGGCGACCTGCAGCAGAAGGTGGACCCTTACCTGCGCCCGCTGTACGACGGCCTGTTTGATATGCTGGGTTCCGAAACTTACGAGCGCCTTGTGGAAAAGCAGATCATTGAGGTGGCACCGCTTGCCTATATGCGCGGACGCACGCTGGATGATTCCTTTATCATTCTGGACGAGGCACAGAACACCACACCGGAGCAGATGAAGATGTTCCTCACCCGTATGGGTGTCGGCTCCAAGGTGGTGGTTACAGGCGATGTGACCCAGATCGATCTGCCGGAACGCACCCGCAGCGGTCTTGTGGATGCACTGCATGTGCTTAAAAATGTAAATGGCATTGCACAGTGCTATTTTACGGAGAAGGATGTTGTGCGCCACCGCCTTGTGCAGGAGATCATCAAGGCTTACGAAAAGGCTGCGCACCCTGAAAAATGAAATCACCAGAATCCATATAAAACCATCAAAAACAGAAAGGAGTGGACTGATTTATGTCCAATAAAGTTTTGATCACCAATTCACAGAAGGCCGTCAAGGTTCCTTCCGGTCTGCGCATTCTCATCCGCCGTGCCTGTAATGCCGTGCTGGAGTATGAGCATTTTGAAGCTCCCGCTGAGATCAGCGTGACCTTTGTGGATAACGCTGCCATTGCTGAGCTGAACAACCAGTACCGCAACAAGCCCATGCCCACCGACGTGCTGAGCTTCCCTCTGGGTGTAGACGGCAAATATGATGTTGACGAGAACAACGGCTGCAAAATGCTGGGCGATATCGTTATCAGTATGGAGCGTGCACAGGAGCAGGCAAACCTCTATGGCCATCCGCTGCAGCGTGAGGTGGCATTCCTGACGGTGCACTCCATGCTGCATCTGCTGGGCTACGACCACGAAAATGGCGGTCTGGAAGCTATGCGGATGCGTGAGAAAGAGGAAGCCGTTCTGCTGCAGCTGGGCCTGCCGCGCACCGTAAGCTATACCGAGTAATTGATTCACCGTGCGGTTGCCGCACAATACAGACAGGAGCTAGATTTTGAGTAACGCTACACCCATTCAGGGGCATTATGATACTTCTTCCGTTTTTGTGGCGGTCATTGGCCGTCCCAATGTAGGCAAATCCAGCCTGACGAACCTTCTGGTTGGCGAAAAGGTGGCCATCGTCACCTCCAAGCCGCAGACCACCCGCACCCGCATTACCGGCGTGATCACCCGCGGGCCGCTGCAGTATGTGCTGCTGGATACACCCGGTGTGCATAAGGCACGCAACAAACTGGGGAAACGGATGGATAAGACGGCCAGCGATTCCATTGCAGATGTGGATGTTTCCATGATGCTGTTTGAGCCTTACGGCGCACTGAATGAATCGGAAATGGTGCTGGTGGATATGCTGCGCAGCAGCGGCGGCCCGGCAATTGCAGTCATTAACAAGACCGACCTTGTCAAGGAGCCTGCTGATCTGGAAGCCCGCAAAGAAGAGTTGAAGGCATTGGGTGTATTCGACGATATCTACACCATCAGCGTCCGTGATAACGACGGCTGCGAAGTGCTGTTCGATGCTTTGAGCCGCTATGCTGTGGAAGGCCCGCATTATTTTGATGATGATGCCTATACGGATATGCCGGAAAAGGAGCTTGTGGCGGAGGTCATCCGTGAAAAGGCCCTGCTGTTTATGCGCGACGAGATCCCCCATGGCATTGCCGTTGTGGTGGAGCGCTTCAAAGAGCGCCCGGGCACCGATCTGATCGATATTGATGTAAATATCTACTGCGAGCGTGAAAGCCACAAGGGCATGGTCATTGGCAAAGGCGGTGCAATGCTGAAAAAAATCGCCAGTGCTGCCCGTGCAGACTGCGAAGAGTTTTTGGGCTGCCGCGTCAACCTGCAGTGCTGGGTAAAGGTAAAATCCGATTGGCGCGATAACGAGTTCCTGCTGAACAACTTTGGCTTCAAGCAGAATACCAATAACCGCTGACACTTGCCAAAGCAGGACAGAATTCCCTTGGATGAACGGTTAAAATAAACCTGACACTATCCGTAACAGGGAAGAGGTGCTGCAAATGGATGCACAAGCAAGCTGGCAGGCGTTTGCCTGCACGGGAAACATTCTTCGTTATCTCGATTATAAACAACAGCGGCCGGAAGAAGCCCCGGCAGAGGACCAAGAAAATGGAAGCCTTTGTAACCACGGGTCTGGTGCTGAAGGAGACCCGCTATAAGGAATCGGACCGCATCCTGACGATCCTGACACCGGAACTGGGCGTGATCTCGGCAGCTGCGCAGAGCAGCCTGCGGCTGAAGAGCAAGCTGTTCAGCGCGTGCGGGCTGTTCTGCTACTCCGAGTTCACGCTGGTGCCGGGCCGCAACATGTACACTGTGCGGGAAGCGGAAGTGAAAAATGTCTTTCACGGCATCTCGTCCAGCATTGAGGGCATGAGCCTTGCCATGTATATGGCTGAAATGGCAATGACCCTTTCGCCCACCGGGCAGGAAGCACAGCGGGAGCTTCGGCTGCTGCTCAACTGCTTCTATATGATCAGCGAGAGCAAAACGGACCTGCGTGTGATCAAGGCCGTGTTTGAACTGCGCACCATGAGCGAGTGCGGCTTTATGCCGCAGATCGTGTGCTGCCGCGATTGCAGCGCCTATGATGGTGCTGCGTTCTATCTGGATGTGCAGGAAGGCCATCTGCTCTGTGCAGACTGCGCCGCAAAAGCAGGAAAGACCTGCAACCTTGATCAGGGTGCACTGTATGCGCTGCGGCACATCTGCCTTGTGGACGACAAAAAAATATTTGCATTCAAAATTTCTGTGGGCAGTCTGGAAAAGCTTTCCACAGTGGCAGAGCGCTATGCACTGACCCATCTGGACAAGCCTTTGAAAAGCTATGACTTTTTAAAGACCCTGCTGCCCTGAGCATAAAGGGAACCTATGGAAACAAGTTACTTAAAAACTCTGGAACTGGATAAGATCATTGCCCGTGCTGCAGAGGGCTGTGTGTGCAGGGAAGCGCGCGAAATACTGCTTGCTGCTCAGCCGCAGTGCGACCCGGACGAGGTGCGCTATGCGCTGGAGCAGACCGATGCCATCAACACCCTGCTGATCAAAAACGGCTCCCCGCGCTTTGGCGGCGTGGAGAATGTCAGTCAGCTGGCGGCCCGCGCCGTAAAAGGCGGCGTGCTTTCAATGGGCGAGCTGTTGATGGTGGCCGGTGCACTGCGCAATTTCCAGAATCTTTCAAGCTGGTATGGTGCTTCGGAGCACGACGCTCTGCCTACGGATGATCTGTTCTATGCGCTGGCACCGCAGCCGGGTCTGGAACAGCAGATCTCCAGCGCCATTCTGGCACCGGATGCCATGGCAGACACAGCATCTCATACCCTGAACGATCTGCGCAAAAAGATCCGTGCAACCGAGAACAGCATCCGTGACCGTCTGGAGAGTATGGTCCGCAACATGGACACCTCCAAGTATCTGCAGGAAAGCGTGGTCTCCATGCGCAATGGCCGGTATGTTGTGCCGGTCAAGAGCGAATACCGCGGTGAGGTGAGCGGCATCATTCATGATGTTTCGTCTACCGGTGCCACCGTCTTTGTGGAGCCGCAGGCCGTTGTGGAAGCCAATGCCCGCATTTTGCAGTACCGTGCACAGGAAGCGCAGGAGATCGAGCGCATTCTGGTGGCCTTTACTGCACAGGTGGCCGCCATTGAGCCGCAGTTCAAGTACAGCTACAAGGCTATGCTGGAGATCGATGTTCTGCTGGCAAAGGCACGGCTGGCTTTGGATCTCAAGGCATTCAAGCCTGCTGTCCGCACCGATAATTCCTTCTCGCTGATCCGTGCGCGCCACCCGCTGATCGATCCTAAAAAGTGCGTGCCTGTGGATATTGCTCTGGGCAGGGATTACGATTCGCTGATCATCACCGGCCCGAACACCGGCGGTAAAACCGTCACCCTGAAAACGGCGGGTCTGCTGTGCGCCATGGCGCAGTGCGGCTTCCTGATCCCGGCTGACGAGCGCAGTGAGATCTGCGTATTTGACGAATTTCTGGTGGATATCGGTGATGAGCAGAGCATTGAGCAGAGCCTTTCCACCTTCTCCGGCCATATGAAAAAGATCACCGGCATTCTGGAGCTTGCCATGCCGCACACACTGGTGCTGCTGGACGAGCTTGGTGCCGGTACCGACCCCGCCGAAGGTGCTGCGCTGGCTGTGGCCATCATTGAAGAGCTGCGCCGCCGCGGCGTGCTGCTGATGGCCACCACTCACTACGCTGAGCTGAAGGTGTTCGCGCTGGAAACCAAGGGCGTTGTCAATGCCAGCTGCGAGTTTGATCTGGAAACGCTGCGCCCGACCTATAAGCTGAGCGTCGGCGTGCCGGGCAAATCCAATGCGTTCCTCATCAGTGAAAAGCTGGGCATCCCGGAGCGCGTGATCGAAGCGGCACAGCAGCATCTTTCTGCAGAGGATAAGCGTCTGGATGCCGTTCTGGGGCAGCTGGATGATCTGAAGCTGCAATTGAAGGAAAGCCAGAACGAGGTGGAAGAGCTGAAAAATGAAGCTTCCCACCAGCTGGAAGCCGCGCAGAAAAAGCGTGATGAGCTGATCCGTCAGGGCGAAAATGAACTGGAAGCTGCCCGTGCCAAGGCTCGTGCGCTGGCACAGCAGGTGGAAAGTCAGGCTTACGCCCTGACCGATGAACTGCGTCAGCTGCAGAAGGACGAGCGCATGAGCACCCAGCAGAAAGCGCAGCGCGCCCGCGAGATCGCCAAAAAAGAATCGGAAAAGCTGTTTATCGGCTCCGAGGTGGTGCATAACCCCGTCAAGGAATTTGTTCCGCTGAAAGAGGTCAAGGTAGGGCAGGAGGTCTGCATTGCAGAGCTGAACCAGCTGGCCACCGTATTGGCCCTGCCGGATAAAAACGGCGATGTTCTGGTGCGTGCAGGCATCATCAAGACCAAAGTTCCGCTCAATGGCCTGAAACAGCCGGAAAAGCTGGTCAAGGAAAAGAAACCGCAGACCAAAGCACAGCAGCGTTATTCCCGCCTGACCGGCGATGCCAACCGCCCGAACGGCAGGGTAGAGCGGGTGCAGCGTTCCGCCAAGATGGAATGCAATCTGCTGGGCCTGACGGTGGACGAAGCGCTGCCGGAGGTGGATTCCTTTATCGACCGTGCCATCCTGAACGGACAGACCGTGGTTTATCTGATCCACGGCAATGGCACCGGTGCGCTGCGCACAGCTATCCACAAGCATCTGCGCGGCAGCCGCATGGTCAAAAGTTTCCGTCTGGGCCGTTATGGCGAGGGCGAAAGCGGCGTGACCGTGGTAGAGCTGAAATAAAGAAAAAGCTATCCGAAGGATTTTTCGGGTAGCTTTTTCTCACATTGCAGGAATTTGCAGAGCAGGATCGTATTCGATAAGGAATGCTGATATAAGGAAGTAAGCCAAAATGGCAAAACGATATTCCAAAGCCCCACACTCAAAAAGACGAAAACAGACTTCTCCTGTACTTAAAAATACGGTCATTCTGCTTTTTTGCGCAGTGGGCATCTGGTTTGGCAGCTCACTCTGGCATGCAGCGCTGACCCTGCAGACAGCTCAGCCAGCGGAAAGCATCGCCGGTGAAGAATTCCGTCCGCAGGTCGGTGATCCGCCTTACCGTGTGGTGATCGATGCCGGACACGGTGGAGCAGACCCGGGTGCAAGGGGAGTGATCGAAGAAAAAGATATGACCGCAGCAACCGCCTCGGAACTGATCCGGCTGCTGCAGCAGGACTCTAATTTTATTCTGCTGCAGACCCGTGACAGCTTTGATGAAACTGCTACACCCGCCCAGCGTGCCGCCAGAGCGGACGAACAGGCACCACAGCTGCTGCTTTCCATCCACGGCAACTCAGCTGCAAATGGCTCCACTGCGTCCGGCTTTGAGTGCTATCCGGCAGTGCCGGGCCGGACTTGGCATCAGGAAAGCTTTTACTTTGCGCAGCTGCTTGCCAAAGGAATGCAGGCTGCAGGAGCATCTCTGCGTGGGCGCGGGGGAGTCCGGTACATTTATTATCTGGAAAACGATCAGAAACAGCTGGTGGAAAGCACCCACACCGAGGTGCGCGCAGAGCGAAGCTTTACATTGCTGGAAGATGTAAATTGTCCGGCAGTGCTGGCAGAGCAATGCTTTGTAACGAATGAAGTCGATGTTGCACAGTTCGGCAGCGAAGAAGGCTGTAAAAAAACAGCCCGCGTTTATTACGAAGCAATCTGTGCATACTTTGGCACCCAACCGCAGGCCGAGCAGCTTGCCGGGTTCACTTTAAATTAAAAGTATCAGCATAGCAGCACCAAGAGAGAAGAAGCGATAACATTCTGGCCCAAACACCATACAGCCATCCGTATTTTAAGACCGCTGAACTCAGAACCAGAAGAGAAGGGCGGTCTTATTTTTTTGATCACATAAATTTCGTATAATGCACGTTATGTGAAATATAGGGGAGTGAAAAACGCCTCTTTTCCTGAATTCGGTCTTTTTCCGCGGCCTGCGGGTCTGCAGCCATCTGTAATACCGTATGATTCAACTTTTGCGTTTTTTCATATTTTTGTGTCTCATTTGTATTTTGATGCTGCAATCTTTTATGGATTTACAAATTATGAAGCTGCACAGTCTGCTGCTGCCCAGCGCACTTACATTTTATTTTTCCAGATTCTCTTTATATACTGCTATAAGTTCTGTGGTCATTCTGATCTTTTCTGATCTTTTTATTTTTCTGCGCACGACCATTTGCTCGTATGCTTTCAAATCGTTGGCCAGATCACGGCTTATCATTCCATTATTTATAATATATCGATAAAAATACCGTCGATGACATGTCCGCACTTCGGACGCATCACAGACGGTATCGCTCCATATTATGGATATTCTTATGTGGTTCAGGAATTTCCGTTTCCAGCATTTGCATCCGGCCTCATTGCAAGCACGGCAACATCCAGCCCGATGCCATCCTGAGCCGCACCCTCAAAGGCTTTCATGGGCGCAGACGAATGCTCCTCATCCGGGGCTGAATCCTCTGCTGTCTCCCCTGTTTCCTTTTCTGTTGTATCCAAGATGCGAGAGGATGCTTTGGGCTTTTTGACCTTGCCCAGCGGGTTTTCTTCAATGGCTGCGCGCACCTGAAATTCCTGTAGATGCGTATAAATTTGTGTGGTAGACACGCTGCTGTGGCCCAAAAGCTGCTTGAGTGTAAGGATATCCACATTGCCGGTCTGATACATCAGAGTTGCGGCAGTGTGGCGCAGCTTATGTGTGGAAAAGCCTTTTAATCCGGCTGCTTTCATGGCACCGGTCACAAGCTGCTCTACCCTGCGGTTCGAGATACGCTCTTTGCGCCGCCGGGTAATAAAGACAGCCTTTTCCTGCGGCAGAAGCCCCTCCATCGTATTGCGCTTGCCCAGATACAGCCGCAATGCTTCCATGCAGGCATCATTCAGATAAACCATGCGCTCCTTGTGGCCCTTGCCAAACAGGCGTATCTGGCGGTTTTCCAAATCAATGTCGTCCAGATTCATGCCGACAAGCTCTGCCAAACGCATTCCACAGTTCAAAAAAAGCGTCACCATGCAATAATCCCGCTCTGGAAAATCGCTTTGGGTCTGCGTGCTTTCCAATAACTCCATGGACTGCTCCGCCGTCAGATATTTGGGCAGTACCTTATCCTGTTTGGGTGGGTGGATGGCCGCGGTAGGGTCTGCATCCAGCCGGTTGACCTGATTGACCAGATAATCATAAAAGCCGTGCAGGCTTGCCAGCCGCCGGGCCGTTGAGGACTTTTTGTTGCCGCACTCGCGGTTTAAAAAGTACAGATATTCGTAGATATCTTCCTTTGTTACAGAGGCCCAGAATGCAGTGTCCAGCCCTTTTGGGTCGATATCCTTCATCTCGCTGTCTTCGGGCACCAGCCCACGGCGGCGCTTCATAAAACGGCTGAATCCGCGCAGATCACAGTAGTAGCTGAACGCCGTGTTTGCGCTTTTGCCCGCGATCACTTCCAGATAGCGGACGTATTCTACAATGTCCGGCGCAGCATCATCGAAGGGCTTGTGCTTGCCGGGATTTTTCTCGTCCAGATAGATCGACATTGTTTTTCCTCTTATAAGCGGTCAGATTTCAGAGCATTGATCGCGTCGGTGATATAAGCCGCGCCGATCAGCTGCATTCCCGGATAATCTGCCGGGTTCAGATGATTCAGGCTGTGCTTCGGGATCACCGCACGTTCAAAGCCGATGCGCTCTGCCTCATGCAGGCGCTGTTCCAGATTGGGTACGCTGCGCACTTCACCGCCAAGGCCGACCTCACCAATGGCGATCAGCTTATCGCTGACGGGCCTGTCCAGCAGCGAGGAGACCATACTCAGGCAGACAGAAAGATCACAGGCAGTATCCCGCAGCGCAATGCCTCCCACGATGTTGATATATACATCCAGATTGCCGAAGAAATACCCTGCGCGCTTTTCCAGCACAGCGATCAGCAGATTCATGCGGTTATAGTCGTAGCCGCTGCAGGCACGGCGCGGTGCCGGAAAATTGGTTTTGGTTGCAAGGGCCTGAATTTCGCTCAGAATGGGGCGGCTGCCCTCCATGGTACAGGCCACACAGTTGCCGGAAACGCCAAGAGGACGGCCTTCCAGCAGCATCTGTGAAGGGTTTTCGATCTCAGCAAGGCCCTGCCCCGTCATATCAAACATGCCCAGCTCATTGGTGGAGCCATAACGGTTCTTGGCCGCACGCAGAATGCGGTACGGCAGCATTTTATCGCCCTCAAAGTAAAGCACCGTATCCACGATATGCTCCATGACTTTGGGGCCTGCAATGGCACCATCCTTGTTCACATGGCCCACAATGAACATGGGGATCTCCTGCTTTTTGGCCACAGCCAGCAGGCGGGCCGCACTTTCCTTGACCTGACTTACCGTACCGGCGGAGGACGAGATATCCGTGCAGCGCATCGTCTGGATGGAGTCGATGACCACAAGATCCGGCTTTTCTTTTTCGATCAGGCCGCAGATCTCGTCCACATCATTCTCCGCCGCCAGAAAGATGTTATCCTGCGGTACTTTTAACCGGGCCGCGCGCAGCTTGACCTGCCGCACCGATTCCTCGCCGGTGATATACAAAACGCTGTGCTGGTTGGAAATGGCACCGCACAGCTGCAAAAGCATGGTGGATTTGCCCACACCCGGCTCACCGCTCAAAAGCACAACGCCGCCCAGCACAATGCCGCCGCCCAGCACACGGTCCAGTTCCGAAATGCCGGTCAGGATACGGCTTTTTTCTTCGGTCGTGCTGATCTCAGAAAGGCGTTTTGCGGTCAGGGTGGTCACCCCTTCCGGGCGGGCAGCAGCCGCCTGTTTGGCTGCGGCAGTACCTGCTTTGGGGGCTTCCGCTACAACGTCCTCGTTCATCGTGTTCCAGCTGCCACAGCTTGGGCAGCGGCCCATCCAGCGGGGGCTTGTCTCGCCGCAGTTGGAACACACATATACAGTTTTCAGTTTTGGTTCCTTCATCAAAAAAGCTCCTGTTTTATCGTCTTGGTTTTATTTTTCTCTATTGTAGCATACAACATGCAAACCCGCAAGAAAAGCTCTTGCTCAAAGCCTGCTGCCAATGCTTGCAAGCGCTGCAGAAATGCCGCACAGCGGCACAAATAATGTCAGCGTCAGCAGATACTGCCGGATGAATCCATGTGGCCGGACGATCTCCCGGTCAGGCCCTGCTGCAAAAAAGGAACAGACGCGGATCTGGCTGCTCACCCGCAAGGAATCTGTGCCGAGCGTGCACAGCCCTGCAGAAGCAGCCGCCGCAGGCAGAAATGCAAGCAGCAGGAACCACGTTTCCTTTTGCAGCGCCGTGCCGGAGAGCAGCTGCACAAACAGCGTCCCGTTTCCCAGCCCATAGAGCATCGTAAACAAAAAGATCAAAACCGGCCCCAGTGCGGAAAATCCCATCAGAAACAGAAGGGTCGCGGCTGCAGCCAGCGTAAGATACTCCGTTCCGAAAAGGCTGGCCGCAGTATGTGCATCTGCAGCGGCAAACAGGCCGCGCCAGCTTTGCAGGTAATACTGCAGCCAGTCCGGCTGCTGCTTTTCGCAGAAAGCCAGAAGCACGCCAGCTGCGCCAGAGCCGATCAGAAAGGCGCAGACGAGCAGCCAGCAGGTTTTCTGCCGGGTTTCCGTGTGATGTCTCTGCAGCGGTGGCGGCGGTGAAGGCACTTCCGGTGCAGAACGTTCTGTCGGAAGCGTTTTCTGCGGCTGCGGCAGAAGCGCAGCTTCACCTGTGGGAAGCGGCTGCGCGGCTTCCGGCAAGTGCGCCGGCATCTCTGTTTTCTGATAAACCCACATGATCGAACCTCCTTGTTTTATTTGTTCAGCTACGGCGCTTTTTCTCCCGGGCCACCATGCCCAGCAATCCGCCAATACTGCCGCACAGGATCACCACAGCAAACCGCAGCAGCGGCGGCTCTTCCGTAAGGGTGCCGGAAGGAACGCTGAGCACCACAAGCAATGCCGCATAAAACAGGCCCTGTACAAGCCCGCACAGCAGGCCGCGTTCCTTTTTGCAAAATGCAGCGATCCAGCCGCTGCAAAGGCTCCCTGCGCCAACGGCTGCTGTTGCCAGCGGCGGTGCGGCATCACCAGAATAACCCTGTGCTGTCATCAGTGCTGCCATTGCGGCCAGACCTCCGGCTGTGACCATAACGCCGACTGCCCCCGCCAGCAGAAGGACCCGGAGTTCCGCCGGGAAAAATTTTTTCTCAGACATAAAAACGCGCCTCCCTGCCGTAATCTATGCAGGAAAGCGCGTTCAATATGCCTGTGTACAGAAAAATTACTTCTTGTCAGCCTTGTCCATGTTCAGCTTTTCAACCGCGGAAATTGCAGTCTTGGTGAAGCGGATCTTCACACGGTCAGCACCGGTCTCCAGAACGAAGGTATCGTCCTTGATCGCAACAACACGGCCAATGACACCGCCAATGGTGGTGACCTGATCGCCGATCTCCAGACTGCTGCGCATAGCGGCATCCTTCTTCTCCTGCTTCTTCTGGGGACGATAGATCATGAAGTACAGCAGGACCAGCATCAGTGCCAGAGTAAAGAACAGGCTGATGTAGCCTTCGGAAGTGGTAGTCAGAAATTGCATGGGGCAAAATCTCCTCTCAAAATTCAGATAAGCTTATTATACCTTTTTAAACGACCTGTTGCAAGGCTTATTCTCAAATTCGGGTATCCAGCAGCTGTAGGATTACAATAGATGTGTTACAAAGCCGAATAAAAAGAAAGACGAATGAGTCGTCCTGTGGTATAGTTAAGCTGCTAGACCAAACATACACAGAAAGGGCAACACATTCGTCATGAATACTGTAACACAGACTATGCGGTTTCGTCAATCACTTTTGAACTACGCTGAGAAGCACGGTGTGACCAAGGCAGCCATCAAGTACAACGTGAACCGACAGTATATCTATCGCTGGAAGCGCAGATACAACGGCGATATTCAGTCACTTGCTAACAGATCTCATCGCCCTCATCATCATCCGAACCAGCATACAGAGGAAGAACTGCGTAAGATTACGAACTTCCGCAGACGGAACCCCAACACAGGTCTGGTCGTGCTTTGGGTAAAGCTGCGCAGGAGCGGTTATACACGCTCCATCACAGGTCTGTATCGTGTTTTGCGCCGTCAGGGACAGATGGCTGTCAAGCTGCCAAATCCAAAATACATCCCAAAACCTTATGAACAGATGCACTTCCCCGGTGAGCGAGTACAGATTGACGTGAAATTTGTTCCAGAGGTCTGCATCGTGGGAGATGCAAAGGGAGAGAAGTTCTACCAGTATACTGCAATCGACGAATTTTCACGCTGGCGGTATCTGGAGGCGTTTCAGGAACATAGTTCGTATTCTTCCGCTGTCTTTCTGGAGCATCTGATCAAGGCTGCTCCATTCAAGATTCAGTGCGTCCAGACAGATAATGGAGCTGAGTTCACAAAGAAGTTCGTTTCTGATAAAGCCAGACCGCATCTGTTCGAGATCAAATTGGAGGAACTTGGCATTCGCCACAAGCTCATTAAGCCTTTTACACCCCGGCACAATGGCAAGGTAGAACGCTCTCACCGTAAAGACAACGAATATTTCTATGCTTCGCATAGATTCTATTCGTTTCTTGATTTTCAAAAGCAGCTTGCTGTTCACAGCAGAAAGTACAACCACTTTCCTATTCGACCGCTGGGCTGGCTTGATCCTCTAGCTTTTCTTGCTAAATACAGGAATCACGCTTCTGCTCCCAGTGTGTAACACATCATTGACAAACCTACAAAAAACAAAAAGCGGCTCTGGCTCTTCAGCAGAAAAATTTTAAAAAGGTGCAACAATCTGCCCGGCTGCTGCGTATCCATAAAGGGAGACTGACCGAATTTGGTCGCACCCGCAGCCGGAAAATGGAAAAAACGGACGGCAATTGTTAAAATCTTGCGAAAGTATCTAAAGAATCACAAAAGAATCCTCCCCTGCCCTTGCAAGGCAGGGACTTGCGTGTATAATAAAAATGTTGAAGTGTAGCCTTTCCCGCAGGGAAAGCAGCTGTCCTGCTTTGCGGCAAGGCAGAGAAACGGTAGGGGAAAATGGAAAAATTCAGTGTTAAAAGACCATTTACGGTGCTGGTGGCAGTTGTTATGGTTCTGATCCTGGGCTTTGTGGCAGTCACAAAGATGGATACGAACCTGCTGCCCAACGTGAGCACACCGTATCTGATGGTGGTCACCGTATATCCCGGCGCAAGCCCGGAGCGCGTGGAGAGCGAGGTCTCGGATGTGCTGCAGAACTCGCTCACAGTGCCGGGCGTGTCCAAGATCACCGCAACATCGGCAGAAAACTACAGCCTGCTGCTGATGGAGTTTACCGAAGATACGGATATGAACAGCGCGCTGGTCAAGGTGTCCAACAAGCTGGATCAGGCCAAAAGCGACCTGCCCAGCACCTGCCTGACACCCTCCATCATTGAGTACAGCCTGAACATGAACGCTTTCATGACGGTGGCTGTCAGCCGCGAGGGTGCCGACCAGTATGAGCTTTCTGAGTTTATCCAGAACACCCTTGTACCGGAAGTGCAGCGCAAGGGCGGTGTGTCCAGCGTTTCGTCCAGCGGTCTGGTGGAAAAGCTGGTGCAGGTGCAGCTCAATCAGGATAAGATCGACGAGATCAACGCAAAGCTGCTGGAACTGATCGATACCCAGCTGGCTGCAGCCCGCTCCCAGCTGGAAAGCGCCGAGGCACAGATCACCGCTGGACGCAAGGAGTACGAAAAGCAGCTGAAAAACTTTGGCAATACGGTGTCCAACTCGGTCATGAGCCAGATGAGCACCGAGGTGGGTGCCGCAGTGGAAACGGTGCGCGCGCAGGCGCAGGCTCTGCTGGAGAGCGTGAACAGCCTGATCGCCGTGGTCAAGGAGCCTGAGATCCAGCAGGCCCTGATCGAGGTGCGCGACGGCCTGCAGAAGGTCATGGACAAGTTCAACGAGACCGGTATGCGTGATATCGACTCTCTGATCGATATTGTGGCTGAGCTGCGCACCATTACCGATAAACTCACCACCGCCCTGCAGAAGCTGCAGGAGCGCATGAACACCGAGACCGGCTCCGAGGGCAGCACCGCAGAGGATCTTGCCAACGAGATGCAGCTGCAGGAAAGCCTGAATGTGGTCTACAACACGCTGGAAAGCACCATCAAGGCCATGGACAATGTGCCCCAGCTGATGACCGAGTTCTCCGGCGCACTGGGCAGCTTCTCCCAGCAGCAGCTCAACGCCTACATGCAGTTCACCGAAGCGCGTGAAATGCTGAACGAGTACGAAAAGCAGCTGGAAACGGCCAAGCAGGAGTACGAGACGGCCAAGACCAATGCGCTGGCACAGGCCGATGTGACAAAGCAGCTGGACATTGAAACGCTGGCGCAGCTGATCTATGCCCAGAACTTCTCCATGCCGGCCGGTTACGTGCAGGATAAGGACGGCGAGTCCTGGCTGCTGAAGGTCGGCGAAGAGTACGACAGCGTGGAGGACATCAGCGGTGCCCTGCTGCTGCATGTGGAGGGCTACGGCGACGTGCGCCTTTCCGATGTGGCGGATGTGGAAGTCATTGATAACTCCGCCGACAGCTACACCCGCCTGAACGGCGAAAAAGCTTCCATCCTGAAAATTTACAAGAACGCGACCTCCAGCGCAGGCGAAGTTTCCGACAACTGCCTGACCGCGTTTGAAGAGCTGGAAAAACAGTACGACGGCCTGCACATGGTGGTGCTGTCCAATCAGGGCAACTACATCACCATCGTTATCCAGAGCATCCTCACCAGCATGGTGGTGGGTGCTGCGCTGGCCATCATCGTGCTGGCCATCTTCCTGAAGGATATCAAGCCCACCCTTGTGGTCGGCATCAGCATCCCGCTGTCCGTTCTGTTCGCGGTGGTGCTCATGTACTTTACCGGGCTGGACCTGAACGTGATGACGCTGGCCGGCCTTTCCCTCGGCATTGGCATGCTGGTGGATAACTCGGTGGTCGTCATTGAGAACATCTACCGTCTGCGCAGCCGCGGCGTGCCTGCGGCCCGCGCCGCCGTGCAGGGCACAAAGCAGGTGGGCATGTCGGTGGTGGCTTCTACCCTTACCTCGGTGTGCGTGTTCCTGCCGGTGGTGTTCTCGGCCAGCATCGTGCGCAGCCTGATGATGCCCATGTCCCTGTGCATCGGCTACTGCCTGATGGCCTCCCTCATCGTGGCGCTCACGGTGGTCCCGGCGGCATCCTCCACTGTTCTGAAAAAGGCTGAACCCAAGCGCCTTATCTGGTTTGAAAAGGTGCAGGATAAATACGCACACAGTCTGGAATGGTGCCTGCAGCACCGTGCGCTGCCGCTGATCGCGGCTGTGGTGCTGCTGGTGTTCAGCGGCTGGCAGGTGCTGAGCATGGGCGTGGAACTGCTGCCCAGCATCACCAGCAACGAGGCGCAGATCACCTTGACCACCGCCGACGGCCTGACCAAGGAAGAATCTTACGCCATTGCCGGTCAGGTGGCGGAAGCTGCCCTGAATGTAGAAAACGTGGACGAGGTGGGTATCACCATTGATACCAGCATGGCCGGTCTGGATATCAGCCAGCTGGGCCTGCCCACCGCCATCACCGATATCCTGAACGCCGCCAACGCCTACGGCAGGTATAAGATCAACGTCATGCTGGACGAGAGCCTTTCCTCCCGCCAGATCGAGACCGCCCGGCAGGCCATGGAGGATGCAGTGTCCCAGATCGAGAACTGCACCGCTGAGGTCAAGCTGTATGGCATGACCGATGATCTGACCAGCCAGCTGGCCACCGGCCTGTCGGTCAAGGTCTACGGCAAGGATTCGGAAACGCTGACCACCGTTTCCGAAAAGGTAATGGAGATCATCAACGATACCGAGGGCTTTGCCAATGCGGACAACGGCCTTGGCAGCGGCGACTCCACCATCATCCTGAAGGTGGACCGCGACAAGGTGCGCGCCTACGGCCTGACCGTTGCGCAGGTGTACCAGCAGATCGCGTCCAAACTGACCACCACCGCTACCGCCCAGACCCCCGTCACGGTGAACGGCACCACCATGGATGTCCAGATCACGAACAATCTGGATCCCGTCACCAAGGAAAACATGATGGAGCTGACCTTTGATACCACCGAGATGGCAGCAGACGGCACAGTGACCAATGGTACCTGTACCCTGAACGACATTGCCACCTGGACCACCGGCACCGCACCGGATGCCATTACCAGTGAGAATCAGACCGAGTATGTCACCGTTACGGCGGATACGCTGGAGGGCTACAACACCACCGTGCAGTCCCGTGTGCTGCAGGACCGGCTGGACGAGTATGCAGCCAGCGGCGAGATGCCGGAGGGCTGCAGCCTCTCGCTGGGCGGCGAGACCGAGAACACTGACTACATGGTGAACGAAATGGTGCAGTGGATGGCTCTGGCCCTGCCCTTCGTATATCTGGTCATGGTGGCACAGTTCCAGAGCCTGCTGTCCCCCTTCATCGTGCTGTTCACGGTGCCGCTGGCCTTTACCGGCGGCCTGCTGGGCCTGCTGATCACCGGCCAGCAGCTCACCATGATCTCCCTGATGGGCTTTATCGTGCTGATGGGCACCGTCGTCAACAACGGCATCGTGTTCGTGGACTACGCAAACCAGCTGCGCATTGGCGGCATGGAGCGCCGCGCTGCGCTGGTGGCCACCGGCAAGACCCGTATGCGCCCCATCCTCATGACCACCCTGACCACCGTGCTTGCCATGCTGCAGCTGGTGTTCAGCGGCGATATGGCAAGCCAGCTGATGAGCGGCATGGCCATCGTCATTATCTGCGGTCTGAGCTACGCCACCCTGATGACCCTGTATATCGTGCCGGTGCTGTATGACATGCTGTTCAAAAAGCCGCCGCTCAACGTGGATGTTGGCAGCGACGATGATCTGGACGACATCCCGGACGATGCAGCCGAGTTCATTGCGGCACAGAAGTCTGCGGGCACGGTACAGCCGGAAGCATAACGATAAAGAATGAAAGGCTCTCGCCATTGGCGAGGGCCTTTTTGTATCTGTACTGAATAATTTCAACAAAAAATAGCTGGAAAAATTGGATGCAAATTCTAAAATCCGTTCCCCACAAAGATATAAAACTGTGATATAATCATAAATAAGATAGAATACAGTGGAAGTCTGCCTGACTGTATGTCCGAGTAAAATCTGAGGAGGCGAATGCCCAATGGCACAGATCCGCTCCAAGCCCTTCGGTGTGACCAAACAGGGCGCAAATGTTACAGAGTACATCCTTTCCAACCCCGGCGGCTTGACGGTGAGCGTTCTGGACTACGGATGCATCATCAAAAACATCATCGTTCCGGCCAAGAACGGCCCGGTGGATGTCGTACTGGGCCACGACACTATGGCGGATTATGAGAACGATTTTACCTCTTCCAGCAGCACCTGCTGCGGCGCGTTCGTGGGCCGCTATGCAAACCGCATCGAGAATGCCACCTTCAGCGTGGGCGGCAAGACCTACCAGCTGGAAGCCAACAGCGGCCCCAACCACCTGCACGGCTGCTTTTCGCGCAAGCTGTACCGGGTAAAATCCTTCGGCGATACCCTGCTCATGGAGGCTGAAAGCCCGGACGGCGAGGACGGCTTCCCCGGAAACCTGAAGCTGGCGGTGCGCTATACCCTCACCGAGGACAATACCTTCCGCATGGATTACCGTGTGTCCTCCGATGCGGACACCATCGTGAACCTCACGAACCACAGCTACTTCAACCTGAACGGTGAGGGCGATATTCTGGGCCAGAAGCTGCGCATCTATGCGTCCAACTATCTGGAGGGCAACAATCAGACCTGCCCCACCGGTGCCATTCTGCCGGTGGCAAACACCCCCATGGATTTTACCGAGGGAAAGCTCATTGGCCGGGATATCGACACCGGCTTTGCCCAGACCACCATGGTGGGCGGTGGCTACGACCACTGTTTTGTGATCGACCGCGCCCGCGGCTCCAGCCAGAGCATCTGCGCCTGGGTCACCAGTGAAAAGACCGGCATCAGCATGAAGCTGTACACCACCCAGCCGGGCATCCAGTTGTACACCGGCAACTTTTTGCAGGACTGCCCCACCCCCGGCAAGGGCGGCGTGCCCATGCAGAAGTACGGCGGCTTTGCGCTGGAGACCCAGCACTACCCCTGCAGCCCTTCCCACCCGGAGTTCCCCACCACAGTGCTGCGGGCGGGCAAGGTGTTCCGCGCTACCACCACCCTGCGCTTCTTCACCGGCAAGCAGTGCGGAAAACTGTAACGTTAAAAACAGGACGGCTTTCGGAAAAACCGACAGCCGTCCTGTTTCTTTCTCCCATTTGCACAAAGGGGGCCATCTCTCCATGTAAAATGTGCAAAAATTCCCTTGAAATCAAAAATACGAAATTTTAAGATGCAACAAAATTATATACAGATAAAAAACGCATCCCTTGATTCTGAGCCATAAAAGCGGTATTCTTTAGGCAAGGCCGGGGAATGCCGGCATCAACTGTAATGTAAATGAGTGAGAGAGGTACTAGGCTATGGCAATTTTGGTTTCCGGCGGCGCCGGTTATATCGGCAGCCACACCTGCATCGAGCTTCTGAACGCTGGCTACGACGTTGTTGTGGCGGATAATTATTATAATGCATCTCCGGTGGTGCTGGACCGCATCAAGCAGATCACCGGCAAGGACTTCCGCTTTTACAAGGCAGATATGACCAAGCACGAGGATGTGGAACACATTTTCTCTGAGTGCCCGGACATTACTGCTGTGATCCAGTTTGCAGCCTACAAGGCGGTGGGCGAGAGCGTCTCCAAGCCCATTGAATACTATTACAACAACCTCAACTGCACGCTGGTCATTCTGGACGTGATGCGCCATCACAACTGCCACAACTTCGTGTTCAGCTCTTCCGCAACCGTCTATGGCGACCCCGCCAGCGTGCCCATCACCGAGGACTTCCCCACCGGTGCCACCACCAACCCCTACGGCACTACCAAGGTGTTCACCGAGCGCATCCTGCAGGATGTGTGCAAGGCAGACCCCAGCCTGAATGTGGCCCTGCTGCGCTACTTCAACCCCATTGGTGCGCACAAGTCCGGCCTCATCGGTGAGGACCCCAACGGCATCCCCAACAACCTCATGCCCTACATCGCCAAGGTGGCTGTGGGCAAGCTGGAAAAGGTGCATGTCTTTGGCAACGATTATCCCACCCCGGACGGCACCGGCGTGCGCGACTACATCCACGTGGTGGATCTGGCCCGCGGCCATGTGTGCGCCATCCAGAAGCTGGAAACGAACTGCGGCCTGTTCATCTGCAATCTGGGCACCGGCAAGGGCTACAGCGTGCTGGATGTGATCCATGCCTTCTCCAAGGCCTGCGGCAAGGAGATCCCCTATGTGATCGACCCGCGCCGCCCCGGCGACATTGCCGAGTGCTACGCCGACCCCTCCAAGGCCAAGCGTGAGCTGGGCTGGGTGGCGGAATACGGCATTGAGGAAATGTGCGCTGACAGCTGGAACTGGCAGAAGAATAACCCCGATGGCTACCACACCGTGAAGTAAACGCATAAAATTCCAAAGCCGTGCATTCTCTGAAAAAGAGGGTGTACGGCTTTTTTGCGTGAACTCCCTCAGCCAAAACCCTCTCAGTCGTCGCTGCGCGACGACTGAGAGGGTTCGATTTGCAGACATTTCCCCCCATTTTATCTATTGACAACCGCGAAAAGTTAGCCTATATTACTATTGTTAACACAAACTAACACGCGTTGACAGTGGATAAAATGAGAAGGTCGATCGTATGACATTAAAAGAATTGCAGATCGGAAAAAGCGCTGTTGTGGATACCGTCGGCGGCAGCGGCGCACTGCGCCAGCATTTTCTGGATATGGGCCTGATCCCGGGGGCGGAGGTCACGCTGGTCAAGCTGGCTCCCATGGGCGACCCCATGGAGCTGCGCATCCATGGCTATGAGCTGACCCTCCGGCTGGACGATGC